>JAEEGL010682429.1_pt1 | contig 53795 bp, 45 predicted proteins | sample 9134231 | NCBI WGS metagenome assembly JAEEGL01 (sample SAMN16246548, study PRJNA631951) | gut metagenome | biome: gut microbiome; feature: rumen; material: fiber-attached | host: Bos | place: Iran: Karaj | collected 2018-10 | reverse complement strand
TTTGTGCCCGAAAGCCGAATGTGCAAGTGCGCAGGAAGCAACTGAGGAGAATGTGCACTGCCTCAGGAAGAGATTAAAGCAAGTGTGCACAACATCAGTAAACATAGCTAACAAAGTGTGTACCTATTTCAGGTAAAGTCACAACCTCAAGGCTGTCGGCAAAAAGCCTCATAACAATTGCCGAAAACCCTTAAGGCTTTACGCCCAAACCCTTAAGGGTTTCAGAGGGGGGTATCCCCGCCCACAAAAAAATATTTTGTTCAGAAAAGACTACAGACTACAGCACGGTCGCGCTGTAGTCTGTAGTCTTTTTGCGTTAAAAAATATTTTTTCTTAGTCGAAGATGGTCTCGAGTCTCAACGTTTAGTCCTCGAAGGGAGAATCGGAGTAGGATTCCTCTTCGTCGGTGCCGAAGATATCCCAGTCGCCGCTGCCCTTAACCAAGGCGTCGCTGCTGTTGGCTTTGCCGGTTTGCAGCGAGAGAGCGATGAGACCTTCCGTCTGAATGAGCTGCGTCATGAGCTCTGGAGCTATATATGTCTTTTTCATATTCTGTAAAGACCCACCCCCATGCCCCTCCCGTGATGGAGGGGAGCGGCTGGCGCTTGGAGGTTTTTATAGGGTCATCATTTAAATTGTTACTCTATTGATGTTCTCTGCCCGCAGGCCCCCTCCCTAATGGGAGGGGTGCCCTTTTGGGCGGGGTGGGTCTCTTTATTTTACAATTACCTTCTTACCATTGACGATATAGACATTGCCCTTCTGCATGTTCTGAACCTTGCGGCCTGCGAGATCATAGATCTCACCAGCTGCCACGCCGTCGAACACACCCTTGATAGCATCGGCAGCATCTTCGAAGAAGAAGGCCTTAACAGGAGAGGAGGTGGTCAGGTAAGCGCGGTTAGCACGAACGACAGGCTTGGCATCAGTATCTTCAGTACCAACCTGGAAGAAGCCTACCTTATCACCCTGCTTCTGCATGACATATTCGCCACCGACAGTAGTATAATCAACATAGGTACCGGTCAACAGACCCTCGGTGTATGTGAGAGCTGTACCCTGAGCGTCACCTGTCAGCGTCTCATCCCACGCACCTTCGATGATGTAAGGCTTGTTGGCTTCGAGCTCTGTGACCTCAACAAGGGTAAGGCTACTACCACTGAGCTCGCTCACGCTGTAAGCCTTAACACCAGAGGGAAGAGAAGCAACTGCGAAGGGAAGGATGGTGGTGCCCCAACCAGCAGCGGTCGTGTTGATAGCGATAGAGGGCTTAGTGGTCTCTGCAAACTGGAAATTAGCAGTGTTATTTGTAAACATGTCATTGTTGTCATTTCCATTATGGGCAATTGCCTTATTGGCACCTGTGTTCCAGAGTAGGTACAGACCTTCGCCATTAGGACGAATCTCTATTTCCATTGCCTTTGAGGCGTCGTCAATCGTACGAATACCATCGTACCAAGTGGTTCCATACCCCTCGGCCTGAGTAGTAATATAGCGGTCATTACCCTCTGCATCAACAGCATAAATCTTATACTTGTTACCTGTTGTGTGGACAAAATAGAAAGCCTGAGCTAGATTAGTATTAGCCAGAGCAAGATACTTCAATCCATAAAGGCCTTGAGTCTGAGCAGGATTAGGAATCAACGTCAGAGCATTTCCTGTTGCACTGTGACCCTCGCAGTTAAATACAAGGTTATATGCCTGAGTCGGGGCAGGAGCATTGAGCTTAAGAGCCTTCAATGCATTGTAAGCAGCCTCAACATCAGATACGGTAGCTACGCCATCAACAAGAGCATTGGCGCCGGTAGCATCAATGTCAGCCTGACTGTACTGGAACACGCCATCACCGATGTTTGCGGTAGGAATAGCATCAAGAGCATACTGAACATTACCGACAGTAGTGATGTCAGTGATTTCACTGAGGAAGAAATCATCGAATGCGGTGTGCTCACCGTTCTCACCAAGCCAGCGGAAGTGTGCTTGAACGAAGGTGAATGTAGATTCGGTGTTATCAACTACAACGGAATAATCTGTCCATTCACCATTATAAGAAGGATAAGGTGTAACAATAGTGCCGTCACCAGCCGTAGGATTGGCGTTGCAGAGGCTTACACGAAACCATTCGTTATTATTGACTTGAGAGCCAGAAACGTTCTTGATCTTAAAGCCGAAGACATATTTCTTACCTGCTTCAATGGGCCATGCCTGACGCAGCGAACCAGCGGAGTTAGAACCATTGTGGAGAACAGATTGGATGTAGTGGTTACCCCCCTCTTCTTCAACAGTGAACTGAGCTGCTGCCATCTTGGCACCTGTTCCTACAGTCCAGCCAGTGTATGCATCGGGATACTCAAAGGCACCATTCTTGATGAGGTTATCGCCGATGGTCGTGATGGTCTTTTCAGCCCCGTTGAGAACAATGGTTGTTGCTACAGGAGCATATTCAGGGAAGCTGACGGTGACGTTAGCTGTAGCGCTTACTGTAGCATCGAGGCTGCTGGTGACAGTGATAATAGCAGTACCCGTCGAAACACCTGTGATATTACCCTCGGCATCCACGGTAGCCACTGAAGCATCCGAGGTCGTGAACACAACGCTCTGCGTGGCAGCTGTGGGCAGCACGCTGGCAACGAGCTGAGCGGTGTAGTTCTTGCTGTCGAACTCAAATGCAGTCTGAGACAGCTCAATGCTCTCGGGTACATAAGTCGGGGCTGTGACAGTAACATTGATAACCTTTGTAGCCTCAGCAGAGGTGATGGTGATGGTGGTCGAACCAGAAACAACGCCTGTCACTACACCGTTGGCGTCAACAGTAGCCACGCTTTCGTCGGCAGAAGCATAGCTCAGAGTCGGATAAGAAGCATTGGCGGGAGCGATGGCAGCACCGATTTCAACTGTTTTGGCTTGTTCAACTTCTACGTCATCAGCTGTGATGCCAGTCGTGGCAACGTATTCGCCTAAGTATACGAGGGAGAAGCCATCCGCGCTCACCCAGTTTGCATTGGTGTTATCGAAGCCAAAAGATACACTGATGTCACCATCATTCTCAAGGACATAGTTAACGGTGTAGTCTTTCCAAACACCACTAGTGACCACAGAGGTACTATTGACTTGGATAGATGTGCCAGTGATTTCCAAAGACTGATCGCTCTGAAGCTGGGCATTCACTGTACCTGTGAGGATGTATGCTCCAGCAGGAATGTTCTTGACGGTCTGAGAAGCAGAACCGCTACCACTCAATGCACTACCGTTCCATTGCTCAACATAACGAGTGGGGCGCTCTTGGTTCGCCTGATACTTCATATTGTCCAGCGTCCAACCGCTGTTTGCGGTGTCGAAGCTGCCATTGACAAGCAGATCAGCAGAGGGATTGGTTGGTGAACTGCCAGCGAGTTTCTCTTTATTGGCAGCAAGTTCTTTAGCATTGCGAGCGGCCTCTTTTGCAGCCTCGTAAGCTGCAGCATCTACTTCGCCGTCGAAAAGTTGGAGGCCAGAGATAAAGAGGTGAGGCATGTTGCCAGAACCAGTGTTTGTTGACTTATAGCCCAATGAGACATACCCAGAGGTTTCAGCGCTTAAAGTGAACGTAATAAATTCGTATTTCCAAGTGTTGGAGTTATACTTTTTAGTTGTAGCATAATGAGTCGTGCCACCTTCCTCAACGAAGCCTATATAGTTGGCGTTAACATCATTTTGACCAGCGCCCGAATTATAGGCAGCCAAAACGAGAGTGTAAGTACCAGCAGGAAGAGCAGACTTCAAGTTTTGGGTGTACTGGACGGAAGCACCCCAGCAAGTAACGATACCTAGAACATTGACACCTGTGTTACCATCGGAGTCTGTAGCGGGAGCGGTAAAGCCAGATCCACCGAGCCATGCACCGCCGCCAATAGCAAAGAGGCCACCGGCCTTACCGTCAGCGCTTGATACCGCTGTCCATCCATCGACAGGCACCAGATTTGCATATTCAGTACCATTCTTACTTTTGTCTGCGGCATAAGTGCACACACCAACAGTGACGGGTGTACCTTGTGAGAAGTCGGCGTTCGTCAGGTACGTGCTCGTCACGTCCGTCTGTGCCCATGCGCCAGCACTGCAGAGCATGAGTGCGGCGGCCAAGAAGAGTTTGAGTTTCTTCATTTGTTTTGTTTGTTAGTTAATATTATGTGAACGATATATCTATGATTGAGTGTGATATGCACACTACGCAGGCGCAAAGATACGGATAATATCTTGGCTACTAAATTCTTTTGTTGTTAATTCTCGTTAAAGACCGTACTTTTGTGAGGAATTGCGGTAAAAATCGTATCTTTGCACAACAAAACGAAAGAAAAAAGGATGAACGACCAACACCAACGTGCCCTATGGCACGACTACCGCGATCCCGGCATCTACATGATCACCCTCGTGGCTGAGCGGCGCGGAACGCCCTTCGGACATCTGGAGCAGACGGAAGGCGATAGGCGGACGATAGTGAGGCTCACGACCTTAGGGCAGGCCGTGGAACGCCAGCTGCACGAGCTGCCGCAGCATGCCGAGGGGCTGGCAGTGCTGCGCGCCGTGGTCATGCCCGACCACATCCATGTCGTCGTGCAGGTGCAGAAGCCCCTGAAGCGGCACCTCGGCGTGCTCGTGAAAGGCTTCAAGTACGGCACCACGGTGGCCTACCTCCGCGAGCTCGATGCCCGCTACGGCGGCACGCACCGCGTTCAGGGCTCACGCCCCTCACAGCAGCAACGCCAGCAGGAGAGCTCGACGGACAAACCGCCGATCACACAACCCCCAGCCATCAAAGAACCCCTGCCCACCTCCTCCCCCTCATCACCCATCATCCCCTCCCCGTCCTCATCACCCATCATCCCCACCCCGTCCTCCGTGGGTCCTGTGGGTCGCGGTTCGTCCGCGACCACCTCTGCGACCTCCTCCGCGACCTCCTCCACGACCTCCTCCGCGCCCTCCCTCGCCCCGTGCCTTGTCCCGCCCCTCTGGGCTCATGGCTACAACGACCGGATCCTCATGGGCCGCGGCCAGCTCTCCCGCATGCTGCATTACGTCAGCGACAACCCGCGGCGCGGGTGGATCAAACGCCAGCACCGCGACCTCTTCTATAACAAGCAGATGCTGCGCATCCCCCTGACCATCGATCAAGCCCGCTGGCTGCAGCGCGAAGCACGCCGTTTGGGCGTGATGCAAGAGCTGCGGGGCGTGCTCCTCGTGGAGCAGCACTGCAGCGGCGACGACTGGCAGCCCTTTCCCTGGTGGCTGCCCGGCATCCACGCCGCAGCACATGCCGAGCTCCGCGCCGCCCTATATATGAAGATGATGGGCAACCCGTTCCTGCTCGACGAAGCCCCCTTGGTACCCGTCCGCATCTCCCGCAGCACCACGCCGGGAGCCCTGGCACAGGAGAAGGCATCGCTGCTGGAGCGCTGCGAACGCGAAGGCGCCGTCATCATCACCCCCGCCGTGAGCCAGGGTGAGGAGGCGGTGATGCAAGCCACCCTCGATGCCGGCTACCGCGTCATACGTCCCCAGGCCTCAGCCATGAGCGACCTGTGGGCACCGCCGGAAGCCCTGCTTCAGCCCACAAGCCGCGGCCAGCTCCTCTTCCTCGCGCCATGGCCGGACCGCCCGCAGGGAGAGCATCCCCACAAGGGCATCTTCGAACTGCTCAACACCCTCTGCCGCCTGCTGGCTGAGCGTTGAAGCCCTCACACACAGAGAGCCCCGTGCAAGTGCTGCACGGGGCTCTCATCGTATTGCTGTTTACTGTCGTTCAGACTGCGAATAGATTATTCGTCGAAGATGGTCTCGCCATAGAAGTTGCCCTTAACATCTGCATCAGTAGGCACTTCGCCTGTACCTTTTCCGATGCCGGAGTTACCACCAATATTGGTGATGCTGGCGGCAATCATCTGTTCGGCGACCATGTAGGTCACATCCATTACGGGAGAAATATATGTCTTTTTCATATTCTGAAAATTAGAGATTTAGATATTTAGAGAATAAGAAAATATGAAAGGGCTTCATCAGCGGGTGACGTCCACCCTTTCTTATTTTCTACTTTTCTTAATTATTATTTTACGAGTACTTTCTTACCGTTCTGGATGTAGATACCCTTCTGAGCCTTGTTCACACGCTGACCGGCAATGTTGTAGATCACGCCGTCCTCAGCGCCTTCGCCGTTGATAGCCTCGATGGCTGTCTCGATGTCGTCGATGAAGAGCTTAACACCAGCAGATGTGTTCTTAGCGTCGATGTAAGCGCGGGTGCCCTTAAGCGTAGTGCGGCCTTCGCTCTTGTAGAGCTTGTTTGCGCTGATGAAATAGTCGCCAGCCTTAACAGTTGTAGAAGCGGCATAGGTACCTACGAAGTCAACGTATGTGCCTGCAACCTTAGCTTCACCTTCAGCAATGGTACGACCCTCGAAGGTATAAGAAGTACCTGCAGTGGAAGTCTTCAACAGAACGGGCTTGTTAGGAGCGATAGCCGGAGTTGCCATCGTATTGAATTTGACCGTAACAGCGTTGGCGTTTTCACCTCCATCGCTGAACTCCGCAACCTGAACATCATCACCAAAGGCAGCTTTCAGCTCAGCTTCACTCAGTTGGAAGGGAACCACGAAAGTATTCCAAGTATCAGCCTTAATAGTGCGGTTCAGGATAACTTTAGCGGCAGCGCTCTCAGCTACATAGTCAACAGCCTCGTCGATAGTCACGACCTTAGCAGGAACCTTGTAGAGCTCGACATAGCCGATACCCATCCAGAAGTTCTCATTGCCTGTAACTGTCTTCAGACCAATCTTCACCTCCTGAGTTGAGCCGTTGACAAATTCGATGGACTGCAAGCTCAGCTTAGCATTGTTCACTGCAGAACCCTGAACATCATTAGCAAAGAAGTAAACGCCATTGGGGTGATTAATATGTGTACCATCATCCTGTGCAAAGGCATAGCAAGTCATATTGTAAGTTCCTTCGGCCAAAGTCACCTTCTGATAGAGGGCAAAAAGATTGTTCGTCTTGGCAGGATTCATCCAATATTCATAGAATGCAGTCTTTGTACCATCCTCAGAAGTTGCATTATTGTTGGTCATCACCTGACTGTTACCATCCGGTTGATCTGTATACCAACCAGTAGCTCCCGTCCATGTAGGCAGACCTTCAAGGTTGGGATTGGTCAGCATGAAGGTAAGATTAAACTTAGCACCATTAGTGGGGTTGGCAGCACCGGCATAAGTTGCACCAGCAGCCCTCAAGGTCTCGGCAACGGCATTGATGTCGACAACGGTAGTCTTGGTTTCTATTTCAGTAGCAGCATCGGAAAGAGCTGTGCCAAGAGTGTTGTGTGCCCCTGTGGTAAGTTCCTCATAATTGGCTACATCATAAAGAGCCTGAACGGCAGTGCTGAGAGACTTGTAAGCAGCGTAAGCACCCTGTAAAGCTTTTGCTGTTGCTATTGCATTCTCAACGGCCTCAATCGCTGCGATGTATTCTGCCTTGTTAGCGTGTGTCGTGTTGTTCGTTGTAACGACATTATTCAAAGCAGTATAAGCGGCAGCAGGAACAGTACCCTCAACAGTGGCAGCTTCATTCGCAAGCTCAGCCAGACGAGCTGTATAGACAGAATAATCAGGAGCACCATAGTACTTCAGCGTGAAGTCGCGGAAGATGGTCCATTTGTCGGTCTCGGTATCCTTGTTGTCAATACCTATCTCCACATCGCCAGCAGTCTCGATAAGGAACTTCAGGGCAACCTTGCCATTACCGTTGTTGAAGTAGGTCTGAGCCTGAGCCATGTTGTTCACAACACTGCTTTCTACACCAGGAATCAGGATTTTATCTACGCCTGCATAGAAGTTTGTATTGTGGTTGCCAGCGCGGTGGAAACCGGTAACGCCGAACTCCCAAGTACCAGGAGTCAGAGCAAGGGTCTGATAGAACTTGAAGTTGCAGTTGTAGAACTCGCACTCGCCATAGTTGCAGACACCAAAGCTGTAACCACCGTTGGGAGTACCTTCCTTTGTCCAATAGTCAGTGTTGGTGTGAACGCCAGCATTGTCCACCATAACGGCGGTAACATCGATGTAACCAGGATCTGTGGGTATTGTAACGTTGGGAAGTTCTGCGAGGAAGTTAGCACGGAGAGTGGGGATGGCTGCATCAATGGCCGCAGTTGTGGTAGCAGACTCAACATCGGGCACTACAACAGCAGCAGAAATTGCCAAAGCGGCATTTTTGATAGCTTTGAAGCGAGAGTAGCTGGCCTGAAGTGCCGTTGCAGCATTCACGCGGGTTGCCAGTTCGGTGGATGCCGTGGAGATAGCAGCTTCCGTTGTCAGGGCATCCATATCAATTCCATCTGCATAGTTTTTGGCTGCATTGTATGCTGCCGTGGTGGTGGTGCCTTCGAGAGCAGGTACGGCATCAATCTGAGCCTGAAGAGCTTCCTTCAGAGCAGTGAGGTCAGGACCGTAATAAATAACTTTGAAATTATCCACAACGACCCATCCAGAAGGATCCTTGAAACCGATTGTCATTGTATGGTCACCAACAATCACCGGATAGGCACTTATGGTCTTGCCTGCCACTTCATTGGACATGGTGTTGTAGTCACCTGCACTAGACTGGGCATTAACGTGTTCACCATTGACCTCAGTCATACCCTTAGCATAAACGTAAGCTGTCCTACCATCATTACCAGAAATCATATCGCAGGATACGCGGTACTTGCCATTCGCAAGATTTGTCAAAGTCTGAAGAACGGATACGTTATTGTTGTTCCAAGATTCCATAGCACCTGTACCAAATTGTTGGTTACCAACACTCGTCTGTGTACGGGTCCATCCTGTTGCATCAAATGTGGAGAAATCTGGATTGACAACAAACAGGTCTGTAAGATCTTGAGGATTGGTTTCTGAAGCAAGACTACTTCTATAATCAATGCGTGCCTGACGCAGAGCGGTTGTAGCAGAATTGAGTTCTGTGGATGTCGCATTGGTATTTGTATAAACAGCACTTGCATCTACTGTCGAGACTCCTTCTGATTCGGCCTTAACCAATTCGTTATAAAGCGCAAGCCTTGCAAAAAAGAGAGCTGCGGAGGCCTTAATTGAACTTACTTCACTTTCAGGAACAAACTGCCAATAAATCCATTTATCAGCACCTGTATCACCGAAATCACTCCACGTATAGGCTAAAGATGCAGAAACAAGATTCGTCGAATGAACGCCAAAATACATCCCGGACTTGTTAGGCATATCGAGACGATAGCCATTTGCATCTGAGACAATATTCCATTTGGCATTTGCATGACTTGTGTTATTATCTATGAATGCGGTATTACCATTCTCATAGAACATGTACTTGTTGGCTTTATTCGTTCCTTTATGGATGAGATACCAAGTGCCATCGTCATTTTTCTTAAGAGTGAATGGAAGTGCATAATCTACATTCGCTGCAGGGGCAATAGTGGCATCACCCTCTGCCCAAATCTTGTCGATGGTTGAAATGACACGAGTTCCCCAATTACGACCGCCACCAAGGAAAGTGCCTGCTCCAACATTGTAGATGTAATACGTCTGCCCATCTGTAGGTGTCGCCCATTCTGTCGAATAGGACGGAGTGGGAGCTGTCCACGACTGAGCGTTGACACCCATCGTGACCATTGCCGCCATAGCGGCCAAGAAGAGTTTGATTTTCTTCATTTGTTTTGTTTGTTAGTTAATATTAGAGTGAGTTAAAATGATGTCGAATGAGTGTGATTCACACACTTTGCGGGCGCAAAGGTACTGAAAAGAATTCGTTTCTAAAGGAAAAGAAGTGTTAAAGAAGCACAAAAGGGCAATATAATGCGTTCACATAAGCCCTTTTGAGACATTTCATCATCCTTGGAGGACAAAAAATGATTGATGATTGATGAATGATGAACGATGATTGATGAATGATGAATTGTGAATTATGAATTGTGAATTATGAATTGTGAATTGATGACCAGTGGAAAAGCTTTTTTAGGTTTTAGTCCTAATCATGTATTATTTTACCAATACCTTAGATACGTTCTTCACGTTCAGCAATTAGAAAGTTAACTTTCATTGCATTCACTTAATCAGAACCTTCTTACCGCGGACGATATAGACGCCCTTTCCTGCCTTGTGAACACGCAGTCCAGCGAGGTTGAAGATCTCGGCTTTGTTCATTTGTCCATTGTCCACTGCTTCGATGCCATCGGGCTCATCAGCTATGCCGGAGATGTAGATGAGGTCGAGACCATTCTTCGCATCGCCGGAGGCGAGCCATTGGATCTCGGTCGGTGCGGTCAGCGTGAAGTCATGCGTCCGCTCCATCCAGTTGCTGGCACCCGTGAACGTTTCTTCATACTCGGTGTCATACCTGAACTTCAGCGTGAGGCCTGCTGAGTTGTTGGCATACAGCACCATGGTTGCCGTGTAGGTGCCGGCGGGCAAGGTGATGAGCGACAGGTCGGTGGCAGCGTAAGCACATTGGGCATTGGAGGAGCGGATGACCATATTGTTGCCGGCATTCGTAGCCGTAGCGCCGGGGATGTCCTCGCCCTCGGCATAGTAACACACATTTTCAGCCTTCTTTGCGGCGTTGAGAACGACCTCTTTGTTGTCGGTGTCCAAGGTGAAGGTCGTACAATACTGTCCGCCCGTCTTATCCACGGCATACAGGTCTGTGCCGTCGAGATAGAAAGCCTTGTAGGCGACCGTCACGGATTCCTGTTCGTAATAGGAGCCGTTGACCAAGACAAAGCCCTCGGAAGACTTCACGTTATAGCTATACATAGGAGCCTCAACGACAGCGACATCAAACGTGTTGTCACCTGCCTGAACCGTCAAGGACTCGGGTTCGCCGTCGGCCTTCTTGTACTTCACGTCATCCTTCCACAGATAGGTATCTACAGCGACCTCGTCGCCGGCGGTGGTCGTGCCGGTTACCGTCTTCACGATATCATTGCCGGCCTTATAATTAATGGTGTAGTTATAGAGCGTAGCAGAATAATCGCCAATGGTGGTGGTTACCTTCACGTCGTCGATGACGGAAGCCCGATCCTGGTTGCCGCCTACGCCATAACCGTAGAACTCTATTGATGCCACAGGATTCTGATTGGTAAGGGCTACCTCAAACACCTTGCCTGCACTGGGGTTGGTACAAGACACATTCGTGGTGATCTTACCCGTGGCATAATCCACCGTTATGACGAACTGGGTATATCTGTCCCTGATGGGCGCATTGCCATAATGGCTTCCCATATAAGCAGATATGTTATCTATGCCGAATGTGTTGCTGTTATTACCAGCTCCATCCCAACGGGCAAAGCGGAAGCTGCCGATGTCGGCGCCGCCTGAATCCTTGATACGGAAACCGGAACCCATATTGTTCTTGTTGCCCCAAGCCATCTTGAAACTCACCGTGACGACATCACGTGTTCCGGCACGCTGGTCAACAGGTATGGTGACCGTGCTCGAGCCGTCGTAAAGCTTAAGCCACCCGTCGGAAATCTCACCAGCGCCGACTGTCATCGCGTTTGTCTCGCCCTCGACGACGCCTTCGACGATGGCATTGGAGAAGTTGATGCTGGCATTCGTGATGACCGTGCCTTCAGGAATCGTTGGCGTACCCAGTCGGGTCACCAATTCCTCAAGCCAGCTGGAGAAATGGTTCTGCATCTCGGCCTTGAGGGTCTCACCCAGCTTGTCACCAGGCGACCATCCGTGACCGCCGGTGGCATAAGTCTTCAGCGTGACGGGAACGGACTTCGCCACGAGGGCATCGTAGTAAGCCTTGCCATTGGTGAGGGGAGGCACGGTGCCATCGTTGTCGGAATAGGTGATGTAAGCCATGGGGGCGTTGGCATCGACGTGGAGCTGATTGCTGTACTCCTGCACCAACGCGTCGGAAGGGTTGGAGCCCAGCAGCTCGTCGATGGAACCCTGGTGCGTCTTGCCGGCTTCCATCGTGATGACGGGATAGAAGAGGATCTGGAAGGCGGGGCGCTCAGTGCCTTCGGTGTGCGTAGCGATGGTGCTGACCAGATGACCACCGGCCGAGAAGCCCATCACGCCGACGTGTGTGGGGTCGAGGTTCAGGGTGGCAGCGTTGTCGCGCAGGTATTTCATCGCGGCACGTCCGTCAGCCAGGGGCCAAGCGTGGTTGCCGCCCGGCAAGCGGTATTTGAGCACGGCCAGGGTGTAGCCGCGTTCGTTCATGAAGGGTGCCCAGTTGCTGCCCTCCTTATCGTCGGCACGGTAGGCATAACCGCCGCCGGGACAGGCGATGATGGCACAGCCATTGGCCTTGGCGGCATCGGCCTGGAAGATTTCCAACGTAGCGCCCGTGGAGAGCGTGATCGACTCGCTGGCAAAGAGACCGGCAGATGCCAGCAGCGCCAGACATAATAATAAAAGGTGTCTTTTCATTATTCTATATCTTTACTATGAACCGGTTTCAAAATCGGCGTCAGAGTTTCTCGCCGTAGCATAGATCGCCACAGTCGCCGAATCCGGGAACGATGTACTTGTTGGCATTCATGCCGGGGTCGATGGCGGCGCACCAGATGGTGGCGTTCTCAGGCAGAACGGCCTTGATGGTTTCGATGCCCTCGGGTGTAGCGATGACGCATGCGATATGCACCTGAGCGGGTTTCCCTGTTGAGACAAGTGCCTCGTAGGCAGCAGCCATGGATCCTCCGGTGGCAAGCATGGGGTCAACGATGATGAGCGTCTTGCCCTTGCAGGAGGGCGAAGCCATATACTCGGTGTGGATTCCCACCTCGGTGTGTTCGCGATTGGTGTACATGCGATAGGCCGAGACAAAGGCGCTGGCAGCGCGGTCGAAGACATGAAGGAAACCTTCGTGGAAAGGCAGGCCGGCACGCAGGACGGTGGCGATGAGCAGGTCGTCCTTGGGCAGCGCGATGTCGAGGGTGCCGAGGGGCGTGGTCACGGTCTTGGGTTTGTAAGTAAGCGTCTTGGAGAGTTCAAAGGCCATCATCTCGCCTACACGCTGTATGTTGGTGCGGAAGAGATGGCGGTTGCGCTGAAAACTCTTATCGCGCAGCTCGCTCATGTACTGGTTGATGATGGTGTTGCTTTGGCTGAAATCGATGACATTCATAGCGGTATGGGGTTATAGGTGTTAGTTGTTGACGGACAGTGTGTTGCCGAACTGGTTGTAGGTGGCCCGGTAGCGATAGAGGCTGCGGCCTGCCGGTCCCTCGACAACGATGCCGAGGTTGTTGAGATCGTAGGTGCGTCCGCAGCGTGTGCATGCGGCACGTCCGTTGCCGGCGAACTGGAGGTTGCGGGTCGTGTTGAAGTCCTCGTAACAGGGGCAGGCAAGATCGAAGGCCACGACACGCGGCACATCAGCGCCCAACTCGGGAATATTGGGCAGACCCACTATGAGACCGCTAAGTCCGAGGGCTGGATTCACGCGCGTGTCAACAGCCGTCAGCGGCCGAGAGGTGGACGAACGCGGGGAAGTGAAGATGTATTTGACGGCATCACAGCGGATGGAACAGAACTCACCCATGCTGCCCAAAGCGGCATTAAGCTCGGGCACGGTGTTGGTGGCGCTGTAGCTGAAGCGCACGCGGGCACCACGATAGTAAGTATTGTCGGCGTCGGAGCAGGAAAGGAGAAGGAAAGTGAAAAGTGAAAGAGTGAAAAGTGAAAAATAAGATTTACCTTTCATTCTTGACGTAATAAGCATCTCTTTGAACCGATCTGTACCTTTTTCCTTGTCCATTATTCATTGTCCATTATCCATTGACCAACCGTTGCAGGGCTATGTCCACTTTCCCGAAGGCGAAACCGTCGAGGATCTGTTGCATAAAGGCAGCAATGCGATCGTTGCAGAGGTTGCCAATGGATCCTTCGTGGGTGTGATGGACGTGTTTGTCGGGTTGGAACTTACCGGCTTCTATGTCGAGTCCGACGTTGCGGTAGGCATCGCGGAAGGGTACGCCATTGGCTGCGAGGCGGTTGACTTCCTCGACAGAGAACATCAAGTCGTAGCGCGGGTCATCGAGGATGTGCTCGTTGACCTCGATACGTGGAATGATGTAGGCGGTCATGGTGAGGCAGTCCTTGAGTTCCTCGAAGGCTGGCAGGAAGACCTCCTTGAGCACCTGCAGGTCGCGGAAGTATCCGCTGGGCAGGTTGTTCATGATGAGCGTCACCTGCTGGGGCAGCGCCTGGAGTTTGTTGCACTTGGCACGGGTGAGCTCGAAGACGTCGGGGTTCTTCTTGTGGGGCATGATGCTCGAACCCGTGGTGCATTCAGCAGGCAGCTTGACGAAGGCGAAGTTCTGGGAGTTGAACAGACAGGCGTCGAAGGCGAGCTTGGCTATGGTGCCGGCCACAGAGGCAAGGGCGAAAGCCACATTGCGCTCCATCTTGCCGCGCCCCATCTGGGCATAGACGACGTTATAGTCCATGGTGTCGAAGCCCAGTAAGTCGGTGGTCATCTGACGGTTGAGGGGGAACGATGAGCCGTAGCCTGCCGCGGAGCCTAAGGGGTTGCGGTTGACCAAGCGATAGGCCGCCTGCAGGAAGAGCATATCGTCGGCGAGGCTCTCGGCATAGGCACCGAACCAGAGTCCGAAGCTCGAAGGCATGGCGACCTGCAGGTGGGTGTAGCCCGGCATGAGCACATCCTTGTGGCGCTCGCTCTGCCTCTGAAGCTCGTCAAAGAGATTCTTCACGAGCTGCACGATGTCGCGCAGTTGCTGGCGTGTCCACAACTTAAGGTCGAGCAGCACCTGATCGTTGCGCGAGCGTCCGCTGTGTATCTTCTTGCCAATGTCGCCGAGGCGCCGCGTAAGGAGCAGTTCGACCTCGGAATGAACGTCCTCGACGCCTTCCTCGATGGTGAACTGCCCGTCGCGTATCTCGCTGAGGATGTCGCGCAGGGCGGCGAGGAGCGTCGTGAGCTCATCGGCCGTGAGCAGGCCTATGCTCTCGAGCATGGTGATATGCGCCATGGAACCTACGACATCGCTCTCGGCCAGTAGCAGGTCGAGTTCGCGGTCGCGTCCGATGGTGAATCGTTCGATCTCAGCGGTGGGGGTGGTGTTCTTTTGCCAGAGTTTAGTAGCCATAGGGAATCATTGCGAGCATGTCGGCCAGCTTCTCCACGCCCTCCTGCAACGGTTTCTTAGCCACCTGTTTCATCAGGAAATTGAGCTCAGCACCGATTGTGCATCTGAGCTTGCTCTCGTAGGTGGAAGTGGGAAGGACCTGAATCCACAGGTTGCCCTGGATGGGCGCACCCTGCACCTCGAACTTGACGCACTTGGGCTCGTCGCGCTCGACGATGCGCAGCGTGACGTCACCTACGGGTGAGCCCGGATAGGTGATGGCATCGGTGGTGATCACGAGGCGTTGCAGCGCCTCCTGAATCTGGGAGATCTTGTCCTCCGGCACCTGTCCTGAAGCACGCAGCTGCTCGACGAAAGCGGGATCGGAAGCGCGCTGCTGGATGGTGACCAGGTTGTTGAGGTCGGAGAGTTTCTTGTAAACCGCTGCTTGCGGTGAGTGTATTTGTTTTACTGTACTTTCAAATTTTGTCATCCTTTATAAAATCTTTTATCTTTAATCTCTCATCTCTAATCTTTAATCTCTCATCTCTACACCGTTCCCCAATGTGCGGGGTCGCGTCGCCATTGATTGAGCGTTTCGACGTCCGTTTCCCTAATATACCCTGTGGCAAGCGCTTCGGCTACGACGGCTTCGTAGTTGGTGAGTGTGATGAGCTCTACGCCGGCATCCTGGAAGGCTTTGCGCGCGACGTCAAAGCCGTAGGTGTAAGCCGCGACCATGCCTATGACGTCACAGGCGTTGTTGCGAATGGCCTCCACGGCTTTAAGGCTGCTGCCTCCCGTGGAGATGAGGTCTTCGACGACAACCACTTTCATGCCCGGTCGCAGCTCGCCTTCGATGAGGTTCTCGAGACCGTGGTCTTTGGGTTTCGAGCGGACGTACACGAAGGGCAGTGCGAGGACATCAGCCACGAGTGCGCCTTGAGGTATGGCACCCGTTGCCACGCCGGCAATGGCTTCGACTTCGGGGAAGCGTTCCATGATGATGCGCGCCGTCTCTGTCTTGACAAAGGTGCGCAGTTCGGGATAGGACAACGTCTTGCGATTGTCGCAATAGAATGGCGACTTCCATCCGCTAGCCCACGTGAAGGGGTTGGTGGGTTGCAATTTGATGGCTTTCACTTTCAGCAGTTTGCCTGCAAATATTTTCTCAAGCGTTTTCATAGGTTTTACACTTTTACCTTATTTCGGGTGCAAAGGTAGTACATTTTTGGGGTAATCGCCGCCGCTTAGACAACGTTTAACAGGTTTTAACCTGATGAAGGCTTCAACAACGCCAAACAAGTCGTATCTTTGCAGCCGAATTGCAAGAATGAACTATGCTTGAGATAAAGAATTTGCACGCCACCGTGGGTGGCAAGGAGATCCTGAAGGGCATTGATCTCGTCGTCAAAGCCGGCGAGATACACGCGCTGATGGGTCTGAACGGCGCCGGCAAGTCCACGCTGTCCAACGTGCTCGTCGGTCATCCTGCGTACACGGTTACGGAAGGCACGGTGACCTTCAACGGCAAGGATCTGCTGGCGATGACGCCCGACGAGCGTTCGCACGAGGGTCTGTTCCTCTCGTTTCAGCAACCCGTGGAGATCCCCGGCGTGTCGATGGTCAACTTCATGCGCGCTGCGCTGAACGCCAAACGTAAATATCAAGGCTTGGAACCGCTTGATGCCGCAGCGTTCCTCAAGCTGATGCGCGAGAAACGCAAGATCGTGGAACTGGACAACAAGCTGACGAGCCGCTCGGTGAACGAAGGCTTTAGCGGCGGCGAGAAGAAACGCAACGAGATCTTCCAGATGGCTATGCTGGAGCCTACGCTGAGCATCCTCGACGAGACGGACTCCGGCCTCGACGTCGATGCCTTGCGCATCGTGGCCGAAGGCTTCAACCGCCTGCGCACGCCCGAGACGGCAGCCATCGTCATCACCCACTACCAGCGTCTGCTGGACTACCTGAAGCCCGATGTGGTACACGTGCTCATCGACGGGCGCATCGTCAAGACAGGCGGTCCGGAGCTGGCCATGGACATCGAGCAACGCGGTTTCGACTGGTTAAAGGAACAAGCATGAATCAGTACTTGGATCTCTTCCACGCCCAGCGCGAGTTGATCGACAGCCACTCGATCGCCCTGCTGAACGCCCGTCGCGACGAGGCGGCAGCCGCCTTTGCGCGCCTGGGATTCCCCTCGCAGAAGGTCGAGCGATACAAATACACCGACGTGGCCCGCATGTTCGCGCCCAACTACGGCCTCAACCTGTTGGGAACGCCTGCGGTGCCTGCCGACGTGGAGCGTTGCGGCGCGCACTATGGCACGCTGGCCGATGTCAACGCCGACGCCATCACCGCCCTCAACACCATGCTTGCTCAGGAGCTCCTAATAATATATGTACCCGCGCGAGAAACCAGGGACAACCCGTTGCAGGTGACCCACACGTTGCGCGCCACAGCACCCCTGATGCAGAACCGCCGCCTGCTCATCGTGGCAGAAGAGGAGGCGCGCGTGCAGGTGATCCTCGGCGAGAGAGCCGACGAAGGACAGGATTTCCTCACCACACAGGTCACGGAGGTCTTCGTGGGCAAGAACGCACAAGTGGAGATCTACGACATCGAGAACACCCACGAGCGCTGCCATCGCATCCATCAGCTTTACGCACAAGTGGCAGAGGGCGGCCGACTGGCCCATACCGTCTTCACCCTCGCCTCCGGCCTGAGCCGCAACCAGACCGACGTGCAGCTCATAGGACAGGGCGCTGAAGCGACACTCTTAGGCTGCGCCATCGCAAACGGCACGCAACACGTGGACAACAACACGCTCATCGACCATCAAGCCCCCGGTTGCCGCAGCCGCGAGCTGTACAAATACGTCATCGATCAGCAGGCCTCCGGCGCTTTTGCGGGACGTGTGCTCGTGCGCGAACAGGCGCAGCAAACCGACTCCGAGGAGCGCAATGCCAATCTCGTATGCACCGACGAAGCACGCATGTGGACGCAACCCATGCTTGAGATATACGCTGACGACGTCAAATGCTCGCACGGCTCCACCGTGGGACAGCTCAACGACGAAGCCCTGTTCTACCTACGCCAGCGAGGCATCAGCGAAGCCGAAGCCCGTATGCTGCTCAAGCAGGCCTTTGCCAGCGAAGTCATCAACGAAATACCCCTCGAAGCGCTGCAGCACCGCCTCTCCGCCATGGTGGAGAAACGCTTCCGCAGCTGCGAGGACTGCCGACTCTGCAAATAATGATTACGTTCAACACCATCAACGTCGCGATGCCAGCCATCGACACGCAGCTCATCACCTCGTGGGTAGCCGCCGTAGCTGCCTCCTACGGCCGCCGCACAGGCGACATCGCCTACATCTTCGTCGATGACGAGGAGATCCTGCGCGTGAACCGCCAATTCCTCCAACACGACTACTACACCGACATCATCACCTTCGACAACAGCAACTCGCCGCGCGTGATCGCCGGCGACCTGTTCATCAGCCTCGACACAGTGCGCAGCAATGCCGAAGGTCTCGGCGTCGCCTACGAGCAGGAACTGCACCGCGTGATCATCCACGGTATCCTTCACCTCTGCGGCCTCAACGACAAAGGCCCTGGCGAGCGCGAGATCATGGAAGCAGCGGAGGACAAGGCGCTGGCGAGGTTGAAGAATGAGGAATGAGGAATGAAGAATGAAGAGTGATGAATGAAGAATGAAGAATCTTAGTAATAACGAAAAAGATAAATGTTCAACCCTCAAAACTGTTTTGAAATGAAAAAGCTTTTTTCTCTCGCTGCGCTGGCCGTGATGCTGTGCGTAGCAGCCTGCCAAACCGAAGGCTACAAAGTAACGGGTACAGCCACTGGCGCTGAGGACGGCGACACGGTCATCCTGGCCGAAGTGCGCGGCATGTTTGACGTGGACACGCTCGAGACGGCACTCGTCAAGAACGGCAAGTTCGTGTTCACGGGCGTTCAAGATAGCGCTGCCATGCGCTACGTCATCTGGAAGTCCAATGCCAATCCCGACGTCTCCATCGCCACACAGATCGCACTCGAGAATGCCGAAATCACGGTGAAGCTCGACACCGCCGAGAACACCATCGCAGAAGTCAGCGGCACGCCCGCCAACGACGCCATGACCGAACTGGGCAAACTGGAGTTCGAGATGAACAAGAAAGCCGAGAAAGCCTATGGTCCGCTCCAGGATCCTCAAGCTACCGACGAGGCTAAGGCTGAAGCCGAAAAGGCGCTCAACGAAGTGCAAACCAAGATGATTGCCGCTTACACCGAGTTCATCGAGAAGAACGTCGGCAACATCGCAGGCGTCACCTACCTCACCCAGTATGCCAGCCTCCTCGAGGATGCCAAGGTGTCGGAGCTCCTCGCTGCCGTGCCTGCTGAACTGACGAACGAAAGGGTGAAACAGCTCAAGGAGGTGTACGACATCAAGGCACAGACGGCTGTCGGACAGCCCCTGAAGGATATCACCGCCAACACGCCTGAGGGCAAGACGCTCAGCGTGAGTGAAGTAGCAGCTGGTGCCAAGGTACTCATGATTGACTTTTGGGCAAGCTGGTGCGGTCCCTGCCGTCAGGAGATGCCCAACGTGAAGGCAGCCTACGACAAGTTCCACGCTCAGGGCTTCGACATCATCGGTGTAAGCCTCGACCAGGACGAGACTGCTTGGAAGGATGCTATCAAGGAGCTCGGCATGGCTTGGCCTCAGATCTCCGACCTCAAGGGTTGGGAGTGCGAAGGTGCTGCCACCTATGGCGTACGCGCTATTCCTGCCACCGTGCTCGTCAAGGACGGCAAGATTGTTGCTCGCGACGTTCGTGGCGAGGAACTGTCCAAGAAGGTTGAAGAACTCCTGAAGTAAACACAACGCTTTGAACCAGGCTACGCTCGATTTCATCCGCTGTCACGCCCGTGACGACGTGCGGCAACTGGCGCTGCAGTCAGTACCTGCCGATGTAAATCTTCGCGAAGCCCTCACACAGATTGAAGGCCGTCAGCTGGCTGCCCACAAGCTACCTTCGTGGGCAACGGCTGACGGTCTGCGCTTTCCCCCTCGCCTGGCGATGGAACAATGTTCAAGCGAGGCCACGGCCGTGTACAAGCGACAAGTGGCTGAGCGCGTGATCGGCGGACGTTCGCTGTTCGTGGATCTCACAGCAGGCTTGGGCGTTGATTTCTCGCATCTGGCTCCGCTTTTCGAGCAAGCCGTCTATGTCGATCGCAACGACGAGCTCTGCGCTTTGGCTCGCCACAATATGCCTCTGCTCGGCCTGCCGGAAGCCAAGGTACGCTGTTGCGATGCTGCTGAAGCCCTTGCCACCATCGCAGACGCCGACCTCATCATGATTGATCCCGCTCGCCGTGATGCCGCCGGACGCAAGGTCGCTCTCATCGAGGACTGTACCCCCGATGTCTGCGCCATGCAAGATGCGTTGTGTCAGGCCTCGCGCCATGTTCTGGTGAAGCTCTCGCCCATGCTCGACATCGCCGCAGCCCTGCGCGCCCTGCATCGCGTCGCTGAAGTCCATGTGGTCAGCGTCGGCGGCGATTGTAAGGAGCTGCTCTTCGTCCTCGATGCAGAAGCCCACAACGATGGAGCGGAGAAGGGTGCAACGACGGATCCCACCATCACGTGCGTCAACCTTCCCGCCTCGGACGTTTTCGTGTTCACGCGCAGCGAAGAAGCCGCATCAGCACCAATTTTCGCCGATTCCATCGGCGCTTTTCTCTACGAACCGCACGCCAGCATTCTCAAAGCCGGAGCCTTCAAAACGCTCTGCCATCGCTTCGGGGTCGCGAAGCTTTCGCAGGACGCACATCTCTACACCTCCGACAGTCTCGTCGCCGATTTTCCCGGCCGCGCATGGAAGGTCGTTGACATATCCTCCTTCTCGAAGAAAGCCCTGCGCCCATTTCTCGCTGACATCATCGAAGCCGACATCACGGTGCGAGGATTCCCGCTCAGCGTCAGCGCGCTGCGAAAACAGCTACGTTTACGCGAAGGAGGCAGCAACCATCTCATTGCCACCACCTTGGCCAATGGGCAGCGATGTCTCGTGAAAGTGAAAAGAGTCTGACGCGGCACGCATGAGACAACTTTTCATACATTTTGATACATCTTTTCTTCGCGCATACGCGAGTTTTCATTACCTTTGTGCCGAAAATCATCAAATATTACGCACAACGATAATGAAACTATCACGCTCACGAATCCTTTTCTTTGCCATTTTGGTCTTTGCAGCCATTCATGTTTCTGCGCAAGAACGCCGCCCCATCGACGCTCAACACCCTTTGTGGCTCGTCCACGTTGACGTCTGGAACAAAGCCGACCCTCAGAAAATCATCGATCTGATTCCCGACAAGGTAAAGCCCTACGTGTGCATGAACCTGTCGCTCTCCTGCCAGTACGACAAGGATAGAAATGTCTATAAAATGCCGCAAAATGCCGTGCGCACCTATAAGTCGTGGGCTTCCGTTTGCCAGCTGAACGGCTTGTGGTTCACGTGCCAGCCTGCCAGCGGCGGCCACACGCACATTCAGGACAACGACCTTGAGACGTTTGAATATTTCTTCAAACGCTATCCCAACTTCCTCGGTTGGAACTACGCCGAGCAGTTCTGGGGCTTCGACGAGGCCGGCGACCGCAGTTCGAGTACGCAAACGTCGCGCATCGCCCTCTTCGCCAAGCTCGTCGAAATGTCTCACCAGTACGGCGGTTTCCTCACGATATCGTTCTGCGGCAATATCTGGTCGCACCCCCTGAATCCCGTCGGCATGATGAAGCGTAACCGCGACCTTCTCAATGCCTGCCGCCAATACCCCGAAGCCATCCTGTGGCTGTACAAGTACACCACTTCGTCGTGCTTCTACAACAACGAGAGCGTCACTTTCTCGCCGTTCATCTCAGGTTTGGCCAAGAACTATGGCGTGCGCTACGACAACTGCGGTTGGAACGGTGCTCTTGACGCCATCCTTGGCGAAGGTCATGGCAAGAAATACCCCATCTCCGCCGGCATAGGAACTGTCATGGAACAGACGGCCGTCAACGGCGGTGCCGTCTGGGACGGGCCCGAACTCATCTGGACTGAGGACTTCAAGGAAACCGACAAGACCACGGTCAACGGCTACTCACGCCGCAACTGGACCACCTATCCAGGTTTCAACAAGGCTTGGCTCGACATGTTCGAGAAGATCATCGACGGCGCACTATATATACCTACCCGTGAGGAAGTGGTGGGAAAAACAAAGATTGTAGTGGTGAACAACGTTACTTCAGGCAACGACGAGGACAAATATGCAGCCTGGGGCGACCTCTACGATAACATCTACAAGCAGGATGATCCCTTCAACCGGGGCAATGGCCAGTGGATGGATAACTTCTGCTACTTCAAGAAGACCGGGCGCTACGGAACCATTCCCGTGGCCTTAGAACTCTATGATGACCTGGCCAAGTCAATACCCGTGCAGGTCAAGAAGTCGGCTCGCACCTCGCGTTGGGGCAGCCTCTCGCGCAAGCTGAAGGATTTCAACGAGCAATACCCCGAGGTTTCAACAGGCGACCTCTACGTCAACCGCTATCGCAACCAGCTCGTCACCTACACGCCTTACACGTATTTGAACAAGAAGATTACGGCTTCAGCACAGATTCCATGCCAGTACAACACGTGCGACAGCCTCTACCTCACATACGGCAAGCTCAGCAGCGGTCTCATCCGCGAATACGCTGACCATATCGACTTCTACCTCAACAATTTCCGCACAGACACCGTCACTCAGGTTGTTGACCAACTCATCATCAAGGGCGCTACCTCCGAGCCTTCGTTCACGCTCACTAAGCGCCTCAGCTCGCCCGCCTCGGCTACGGCTGAGTGGGATGCAGAGAATGCTCTCTATACGCTCAACGTCAAGCACATGGGACCTGTCGATGTTACCATTAATTGCTCTGGTGCCGGCGAAGAACGCCTAGCAGACTACCTGCCAGACGCAGCACTCGAACTGCCCAAACAACCTGAGCCTTTCTTCGGCGAGATCGTCATCGAGGCAGAAGACATGGACTACAAAAGCGTCAAGAGCTGCGTGCTCGATCCTTACAATTGGTACCCAGACGTTTTCGGACACGCCGGCAACGGATTCATGGACATGGGCACTAACTCGGCTGGCGCCCTTCGCCACCAGCTGAAGCTACAGCAGGGAGGCGACTACGAGATAGCCATCCGCTACTCCAACACCTCAAAGTCCAGCACCATGAGGGTCGAAGTGAATGGTGTGCGAACAAACGTAGATATCGACAAAGTGGAAAAGAATGAATGGCGTAAGGCTGTGGTCAGCGCAACACTCAACGAAGGCGACAACACGCTGACCATCACCAATAACAAGTCCATAAATATGTACATCGACCAGATTACATACACGCCTGTAGGAGCCGACGTCGAGACCTTCGCCGTCACGATTCGCGATGCAGATCACGGCCGTGCCACAGCAGACGTCACCGAGGCTTCCGAGGGCACTGTCGTTCACCTCACCGTAGAACCCGAGGAAGGTTATGCGCTCACGGGATGGGTTGTCGAACGCGGAAATATCACTATCGGCGAAGACAACTCCTTCACGATGCCCGACGACAATGTCACCATCGTCCCAGTCTTTACTGACATGACGGCCGTTTACGCCCTCGACTACACGAATGTACTAGGCGGTGCTATCCCCGAAGGCTGGCGCGTCGTGCAAGGCGACAACGATATCCACGAATACCCCAACACGTTCGGTGCCGGTGGCGGTTCGCGCGTCATGACAGGCTTCACGGGCTACCAGGGCAAGGGACTCTACTGGCGCGTCGTCAGCGCTGAATACGGTCGACAGAGTGCCTACAAGCTGCACCTCGTACCTGGCTCCTACAAGCTCACCTTTGCCTGCGCCGCATGGAAAGGAACGCCCAAGTACCGTGCCCGTATCCTCGGAAACGCCGATGCCATCATAGCACAGTCGCCCGTTTATAACGCCACGCCCAATGCCGACGGCAACACAGCTGCCAACCTCTCCTCGGCAAAGACCTACGAGCTGCCCTTCGAGATCACCGCCGAGGGCGACTACGTCATCAGCTTCGTCAATAACGGCACGGGCTTCGATGAATTCCTGCTCCTCGAATGTCGCATCAACACCGTTCTGACCGATGGCATCTTCGCTGAACGAATCAATGATGGACAATGGAAGAAGGGCAACGGCATCATCTTCAACGCGCTCGGCATACGCCAACCCTCGCTGCACCGCGGCATGAATATCATCGTTTCGCCCGACGGCAAAGCCCATAAGATCTTCGTCAAATAACCCCGTATCTGTCATTCAAACACACGATCATCGCATCGCCTAAACGAATAAACCACCTATGCGCTTACAATCTCTGGCGAAGGACACTGCCATCTACGGCCTAAGTAGCATCGTAGGACGCTTTCTTAATTACCTGTTGGTACCGCTCTACACCCATTATATGCCAAAAGAGTCGGGGGATTACGGTGTGAGCACGAACCTCTATGCCTACACGGCATTGATCCTGGTAATCCTGACTTTCGGCATGGAGACGACGCTGTTCCGCTTCGCCAATGACGAACGCGAACGCCCCGATACGGTATTCTCTACGGCATTTGCCTTGGTAGGTTCGCTGACGGCACTCTTCGTAGCGCTGCTCTTCGGTTTCATCACGCCCATTGCCGACTATTTGGGCTATGGCAATCATCACGAATACCTGCTGATGATGGGTGCCGTGGTGGCGATGGACGCCCTGCAGGCACTACCCTTCTCGTACCTGCGTTTCCAGAAACGTCCCCTCCGCTTCGCCACATTAAAGCTGCTGTTCATCTTCCTGAACATCGGGTTGAACCTGTTGTATTTCGTAGTGCTGCACAAGACGTCGGTGTTCTACGTGTTCTTCATCAATCTCGTATGCACGGGTTTCATCACGCTGCTGTTCATTCCTAACCTGTTCAAAATCCGTTGGCATTTCGACGGCTCACTGCTACGCCGGATGCTCTCGTACTCTTGGCCGATGCTCATCCTGGGCGTAGCCGGCATTCTGAATCAGGTAGCCGACAAGATTCTGTTCCCGAAGGTCTATCCCGATGCAGAGCAAGCCAACGTGGAGCTGGGCGTTTACGGCGGTTGCGTGAAGATAGCGATGATCATGGCGATGATTACGCAAGCCTTCCGCTACGCCTACGAGCCTATCGTGTTTGCCAAGGCCAAGGATGCCGACAGCCGCGAGTACTACGCCGAGGCGATGAAATTCTTCCTCGTGTTCACGCTACTGGCCTTCCTCGCCGTCGTAGGTTATATGCCTGTGCTGCAATACATCATCGGCTCGGACTATCGCGAAGGTCTGGGCGTAGTGCCTATCGTCATGGTAGCAGAAATCATGATGGGCGTCTATTTCAACCTGTCGTTCTGGTACAAACTCATCGACAAGACCATCTACGGCGCCGTGTTCTCGTTCATCGGCTGTGCCGTACTGGTGGCTGTGAATATCCTGTTTATTCCTAAGTACGGCTACTGGGCTTGCGCCTGGGGCGGCGTCGCCGGCTATGGTACGGCGATGGTGTTGAGCTACATCGTAGGCCAGATCAAGAATCCTATTGACTATCCGATGAAGGACATCGCGATATACGTCGTGCTCACGGCCGTGCTCTTCGGCTTGATGCAGCTGACAGCTTCCCTGCCTACGTGGGCTCAGGTCCTCCTCAATACGGTTCTCATCATCATCTTCTTGGCGTACATCGAGAAGAAGGACTTGCCGCTTAAATCCCTGCCCGTCGTGGGGAAATACTTTAGAAAGTGAAAAATGAAAAGTGAAAAGTGAAAAATAAGAGTTACAGATAAAGATAATAGAAAACAATATAGACTATAAGATATAATGAAAAGACAGACATTAAAGAAGTTACTATTGTTTGGCCTCTTGGCTACTCCCCTCGCCTTATGGAGAGGCGCTGGTGAGGCCAAGGCCGACGAAGGCATGTGGCTGCTGGGCAAGAGCGACCCGAAAGCCATGGCGGCGGCACGTCAGTTAGGTCTCCAACTCACTGACGAACAGCTCTATGGCGAGGATGGCATGAGCCTCAAGGACTGTGTGGTCGATTTCTCAGATTACTGTTCAGGCGTCATCGTATCGTCCGATGGGCTGCTGTTCACCAATCACCACTGCGGCTTCCGCGCCATCCAACAGCTCTCGACGCCCGAGGACGATATCCTTGGCAACGGTTTCGTAGCTCGCAACTATGCAGAAGAACGCCCCGCCAAGGGCATCTTTGTGAAGATATGGCAGCGCACAGTGGATGTCACAAGCCAAGTGAACCACGAACTCGACAGCATCTATGCCAGCCGAGGCAAGAGCCTCAAAGACAAGCAGAAGGCACAGCTCTATAACGACTATATCCGCGGCATTCTCTGGGGCATCGCCGGACGTGCCGAGGCTGAAGCCGACGACCGAGGCGAGGAAGGTGTCGTTTGCGACTGCAAAGCCTTCTACGGCGGATCGGTCTATTACCTTAATTATTACAAGCAGTACTCCGACGTGCGCCTCGTGTTCACCGTGCCGCAGTCGCTCGGCAAATTCGGCGGCGACACCGACAACTGGATGTGGCCGCGCCAGACGGCAGACTTCAGCGTTTTCCGCATCTATGCCGACTCGCTCGGTCGTCCTGCCGAGTACAGCGAGACGAATGTGCCGCTGCATCCTAAGCGTTGGGCTAAAGTGAGCATCGACGGTTTCGACCAAGGCTCCTACTGCATGACGATAGGTTATCCTGGCAGCACCAGCCGTTACCTCTCGAGCTACGGCATCAATGAGCGTGTCAACGTGACGAATATTCCTATGATTCAAGTGCGCGGCAAGAAGCAGGAAGTGTGGAACCGATGGATGCGCGCCGACCGCGCCGTGGGGATTAAATATGCCTCAAAATACGCCAGCTCATCGAACTACTGGAAGAACTCGCAAGGCATGAACGAAGCCGTACAACGACTCGAAATCATCGATGAAAAGGAGAAAAAAGAACAGGACATACGCCGATGGTACAGCGCCGATCCTGCCCTCAAGAAGCGTTTCAATACGATGTTTCCGTCATTGAAGAAAGCCTATAAGGCTCGGCACGATGCGCGCTATGCCCAGGGCTTCGTCAACGAAACCTTCCTCCGGGGCATAGAACTCGTTGGACTCACGAATCTCGCCATCGAGTATTTCAACGCCAGAACGTCGGAAGCCAGACGCCAAAGCATCAACGAACAGATGCAAGCGCTCTATAAGGATTATGACCCGCGGGTCGATGAAGAAGTGATGGCCGTATTATTAGAGAACTACGCCCAGCAGGTGAAGAGCCGCTATCTGCCAGCCTTCTACAAAACCATTAAGCGGAAATACCACAACGACTATAAGCGCTATGCTCACGATGTGTTTGCGCAGTCGCGCCTCACGTCAGCGGAAAAATGGAATGACCTGCGCCGCCAGCGAGTGCCTGTCGTCAACCTTTCCGACCCCGAACTGGCAGCGAAGATAAGCACCGACTCCGTGCCCGACAAGGCTCAGCTCTACAAAGATCCCGCCGATGTCATCGCCTACAATGTAACCCGTATGGCGACAGCCCAGCTCAACAAACCCTTCAAGGAAACAGCACCCATCATCGCCTACAACGAGAATCTGCTCACGCAGGCTGTGCTCGAGATGGAGATGGACGAACCGCACTATTCGGATGCTAACTTCACACAGCGCATGAGCTTCGGCATCGTCAGCGATTACACCAATTCGGGCACTCATCACGAATTCCTGACGACCATGCCATCGCTCATCGAGAAGATTGAGAAACACGGCGACAACCCCGACTACGCCATGCAAGCCGACATCCTCGCCCTGCTGAAAAGCGGCGACTACGGTCGTTATGCCGATCCCAAGACGCGCCAGCTACCCCTCTGCTTCCTCACCACCAATGACATCACGGGAGGCAACAGCGGTAGCCCGATGTTCAACGGCAAGGGCGAGCTCATCGGCCTGGCCTTCGACGGCAATTGGGATGCCCTCTCGTCCGACATCAGCTTCGACAGCTCGCTCACGCGATGCATCGGCGTCGATATCCGCTTCGTGCTGTGGCTCATGGAGAAATGGGGAAAAGCAGATCATCTCGTCAACGAAATCATGAACAAATGAACGCTCCGATTCATCCGCTATCACAGTTCCGGTTCTGTCCCAAGTGCGGCTCACCTCACTTTGTCGAACATAACGCCAAGTCTAAGCATTGCGAGGCGTGCGGGTTTACCTATTACTTCAATCCCTCGGCAGCTACAGTGGCGTTGATTGAGAATCCTCGTGGCGAATGGCTTTGCGTACGACGCGCCAAGGAACCGGCGAAAGGCACGCTGGATCTACCTGGCGGTTTCTCGGATATGTTCGAGACCAGCGAACAGGGTGTCGTGCGCGAGGTGAAGGAAGAGACAGGCTTGGACGTGGACCGCGTAGAGTTTCTATTTTCGATACCGAACCAATACGAATACTCGGGGTTTCTCGTGCATACGATTGATATGTTTTACCGCTGCCACGTCAGTCGGTTCGAACACGCTCACGCAGACGATGATGCCGGTGAGATCCTCTGGCTGCGCCCTGAAGACATCAACCCAGCAGACTTCGGACTGCTCAGCATACGGCGTGGCATAGAACGATTATTGCAACAGGTATGACCGATCAGGAACTTCTTTATACGATGGAGTTGACCTTGGCGCTGCGCCATCAGTCCAGCCACCAACGTACCCTTATCGAGGCGATGGGAAGTGCTACTGCCGTGTATGAAAACCGTCACGACATAAGCCACAGCTTCGAACACCTCTCCCCACGACTGGCTGAAACGGTGGCTACAATGGAGCGCTTTAAGCAGCAATGTGAAAACGAGCTCGACTATGCCGCACGCCATAAAATACAAATCCTTACACGCACCGATGACCATTATCCAGCCCGCTTGCGTGAATGTGAAGATGCCCCACTTGTGCTTTATACCTTAGGCCATGCTGACTTCAACGCCAAGCACGTCATCAGTATCGTTGGCACTCGACGTTGCACCGAACGCGGGCGCGACCTTACGACCCAACTTGTGAAAGGTATCTCAGAGCATATACCCGGGGCGCTCATCATCAGCGGCCTGGCCTATGGTATTGACGTTGCAGCTCATCGTGCTGCTCTTGGCGCATCGCTGCCCACGGTGGGTATTCTCGCTCACGGCTTGGATGAGATCTATCCGCGCAGCCATCGTAGCACGGCCATCGAAATGCTACAACACGGCGGGCTGATGACGGAGTTCATGAGCCATACGCCCATCGACCGCCTCAACTTTCTGCAACGCAACCGCATCGTAGCGGGCACGGCTGACGCCGTTGTCGTGGTCGAGAGTCCCGTACGCGGCGGTTCGCTCAACACAGCTCGCTTAGCCGCTGACTACCATCGCGATGTTTTCACCTTCCCCGGCCGCCCAACGGACATTAATTCCGAGGGGTGTAACCTGCTCATCCGACGCAATGCAGCAACACTTATCACCAATGCCTCTGACTTGCTGACCGACCTTGGAATCGCCATCACACCATCCCCTGAAGATGCCCAGGCCCAATTGTTCCCGGACCTGCAGCCAGAAGAGCAAGCGATTGTCGATGCACTTGCCGCAGCCGACACCGACCTGCCCCTGCCCGAATTAAGCCAAGCTTTAGGGCAGCCCGTATTCAAAATAACGCCCCTCATCCTCACGTTGGAGATGAAGGGCATTATCAAGGTTATGCCGGGACCGCGATACCACTTGATCGGGCGATAGTCTTCGCGGCGGGTATATCGATAAAAATCAATCCGTCACTTTTGCACGTATGGCATCAGCGATGCTTTGCATCTCCTCGCCACTGAGCTGCAGCTTGGGGTTGGAGAAAAGCATATCGCGTTCACTCTGCATAGGAATAAGATGGATGTGAGCGTGAGGTACTTCAAGGCCGAGCACCGCTTCACCAACCTTCACGCAGGGAATCACTTCCTTAATGGCGCGAGCCACATGTGCTGCAAACACATGAAGACGTGCCAACTCATCGTCGGTAAGATCGTAGATATAATCGACCTCGCGGCGGGGAATAACAAGCGTGTGGCCCTTGACAAGAGGATTGATGTCGAGGAAAGCATAGAACTCATCGTTGGAGGCGCAGCAATAGCTGGGTATTTCGCCTGCCGCTATCTTAGAGAATATGGACATGGGAGTTGAAAGTTGAGAGTTGAGAGTTGAGAGTTGAACTTTCGGAGCAGCGAGAGCAATCAAGCTTGCTTGAATTGCCGAGTCGTGACGAAAGTCAGCGAAGCTAAAGTTGAGAGTTGAGAGATGAGAGCCAGGAAATCAGTTATCAAAGATTAGTAATCGCTGGTTAGGTGCTCGGCGTTTCGCCGAGAATCCGACATCGCAGTTATTCCTCGAAGCTAATGCCCAGGATCTCAAGATTGATTAAGCCTTGCGGCACTTTAATCTCAACGATGTCGCCGACTTTCTTGCCCAGCAATCCCTGCGCGATAGGCGTCTTGACGCTGATCTTACCTTCGCGAAGGTTAGCTTCCGTTTCGCTGACAATGGTGTAAGCCATCGTCGCTCCATTCTTGACATTCTTCAGCTGCACACGGCTGAGGATCTGCACGGTATCAGCTGTCAGCTTGCTAGTGTCAATGATCTTGGCATCACCGATGATAGCCTTGAGTTGTGTAATCTTCATCTCGAGCATCGCCTGATGCTCCTTCGCTGCATCATACTCTGAGTTCTCACTGAGATCGCCTTTGTCGCGAGCCTCAGCAATCGCCGCTGATGCCTTAGGGCGTTCCACAGCTTCGAGCTGATGGAGTTCGGCTACAAGTTTGTCGTAGCCCTTTTGAGTCATGTAAGCCATTTTTGATATCTTTAGTTAATTATTCTCACGTAAGGCGAGACAAAGGGAAAAGAGCCCCGTGCTTGGACGGAACTCTTTCGATTTGTCTTTTGCGGCGACAAAGATACGTGCTTTTTTCGAATCAACCAAACAAAAGCGTCGAAAAAACACTCAAAAGGGGATGATTTGAGCTTTTCAGAAAGTTATCGTAAAAGCAGGTGTGTCTGTTTCGCCGGTTTCCGTTGCTCCTTCCTCGGGCGTCACCTGAGGATTGGATTTCTCAAGAATACGTTTGAGATCATCTTTCTTTCGATCGACGGTAGGCGTTGATTCAACCATGGAGATGACATCATCGTTGTCGAGGTCGGAAGGCGAAAAGATGAAGAGATGACGGCGAGGCTTCTGCGGCCGCTTCTGGTCGTCGGCATAATAAATACGTCGGCGGTCGTCGGCATTTTCCTTTTCCTCCTCGAGACGTCGCTGTTCTTCTTCCTGTTCGCGCGTCAGACGTTCCGAACGGTCTGTACGGTTTTGCTCAAGGCCTGGAACATTCTGAAGGCCAAAGCCAGAAGCGAGCAAAGTGATCTTGACCTTCTTGCCAAGGGCATCATCGGTGCCGAGCCCCCATTTGACCTCCACCGTTTCCTGGTTGAATTTGCCCATGAACTCATCGACCTCGTTCATCTCCTCCATCGTGAGTTCTTCGTTATCGTTGTTGCGGCTGAAGGTGATATAGAAGAGAACCTTCTTCGAATTAAAGATATCGTTGTTATTGAGCAGCGGACTGTGGAGGGCTTCCTGGAAAGCCTTTGTGACGCGCCCATCGCCTTCGCCGTAGCCTGTGGACATGATGGCAACGCCACCATCCTTGAGCACCGTCTTGACATCCTGGAAGTCGAGGTTGATGAGTCCGCGCATAGTGATGATCTCAGCGATACTCTTGGCAGCGATGCTGAGCGTGTCGTCGGCCTTAGCAAAGCCGTTGAGCACGGTGAGCTCAGGATAAATCTCGCGCAAGCGCTCGTTGTTGATGACGAGGAGGGCATCGACGTGCTTGGCCATCTCCTCCACGCCATCGAGCGCCTGGTCAATCTTCTTATGACCCTCGAAACGGAAAGGAATGGTCACAATACCCACGGTGAGGATCTCCATCTCACGTGCACATTGTGCCACAATAGGTGCAGCACCAGTGCCTGTGCCGCCTCCCATACCGGCTGTGATGAAAGCCATACGCGTTCCATCGGTAAAGAGTTCGCGTATCTGAGGCAAGGAGTCGAGGGCAGCCTTGCGGCCCACCTCGGGACGGTTGCCTGCACCTAAGCCCTCGCCCATTTGCAACTTGTTGGGAACAGGAGAGTCGGTGAGTGCTTTATTGTCGGTATTGCACAGCACGTAAGTGACATCGTGAATGCCTTCGCTGAACATATGTGTGACGGCATTTCCGCCTCCGCCACCTACGCCGACGACTTTAATGATGCTGGGATTGTTTACCTTGAGGTTAAACTGAATACCTGTAGGTTCGTTATAATTATCTGGCATGTGGGTTGGGATTTTGAAGGGTTTCTTATTCTTCTACGAGTTTTCCTGCGGCTTCACGGAACCATCTTCCCACGCGCGCCAATGCGCTGGGACGCTTAGGCTTAGATTCCGGTGCTTGCTCTTCTTCCGTCGGCTGACCTTCCTCCATTGAGGACTGCGATCCATCTTCGGTGGTATCCGACGTGTGGGAGCGGTAAGTTTTGACCGAACCGTCGCCATCGACGGGTGTTTTCTCTTCAAAAGTGGGCGTCTCGCGCTCCTTCGAGTCGAAGAGATCGAGCTCGGAAGGACGTTCGCTGGTGCACTCCTCGTCGCCACGCTTGAGCAACGCCACGAGAGTGGCAAAGTTATTAGTCTGAGGGTCAAGTTTGTGTACGGTCGTGAACTCGGGCGAGGTGGGCAACTGACGCGTCTTGATGTTCTTGTAGTTGTGGTACTTGACAAAGGCCGATTCCAACTGGGGCATATTGGCAGCGCCGCCCGTGAAGATGAGTCCTGAGATAAGGCGGTCAGTGTAGTCCTTAATTTGTTCCCATACGTTGGCGAGGATTTCCTGTTGGCGAGCCTCGACAATTGCCTGAAGTCGCTTCTCGTCGGTCTGACGATTATTGCTGATCTCGATGAGGCGGTTCTCGCGTTCCTCGCTCTCCTCGGTGTATGCCGAGCCATAGGTGCGCTTCAAACTCTCAGCCTCGACGTGCTCGATGTGAAGAATCGAAGCGATGTCATTAGTGATGTTATTACCACCCAATGGAATGACAGCGAGATGACGCAGGATGTCTTTTTCGTAAACCGCCACGGTCGTCGTTTCAGCGCCGAAATCAATGAGTGCACAGCCGGCACGCTTCTCCTGCTCGGTCAGAAGATAATCGGCCAGACGGAGAGGAGCGATGAAGATACCGGCAATCTCGAGCTTTGCGCCCTGGAAGCATCGTGAGATGCCTTCCTCGAGGCTCTTGCGAGCAATGATGTTCTTGTAGAAGCCTTCGATGCGATCTGCAATGACGCCTCGAGGACTGTTGGTGAGATGATTGCCGATGCGATATTCCTGAACGACACAATCGATGATTTCGCAGTCGGGATAGTCCTGACTGGTGTTCTCATGCTTGAGACTTTCCACGATTTCATCGCTGATGGTTACCTTCTCGTCAAACTGACGCATGACCGTGTTACCAACGCTGCGAAGCGACTGACCGGTAACTCCGACATAGACTTTATTGACATAGACTTTCTGCCGTTCTTCGAGACGTTTGATGACGGCGACAATAGCTTGAATCGTCTTATCGACGTTATAAACAACACCTTTATGGATGCTGTCCGGAGCACTCTCCTTTTCAAATCCAAGTATTTGCAAGCTACCATCGGCACGTTTTTGTCCGAGGATGGCCCGCACGGCCGAAGACCCGAGCTCTATAGCTACGATATTCTTCTCGACTTTCTTTTCGTCTGCCATATTCTTATCTATTTGATGTTTATATTTTCTGTATCTTATGCGCTATGATATCTAATCTTTCTTCGTGGCTATCACTTGGTTGTCATACTTCAGGCTTATCGTCTTGTAACGATTCCATCCGGCTTTATCAAGACCTTCTGTCTGGAAGATACGCATTCTATTCAGCTTATCACTGATGTTGGAAGTATCACCCAACAGGATGATATGATCGCCCACACGCGGCGTGAGTGATATCTCACCGTTGGCGTCAACGTGTATTTCTTCGATCTTGTCACACCAATAGGGGTCTGACGTGATGGTTTTGGCCAGAGGAGAATAGAGAGGGCCTGCTGTTGAGGCTTTAACATTCCCCGTCATGACGATGAGATCGATGACATGATGCCCGCGAGGCATCGTTCCGCCATGGTCGTCGATATAGAAATCTTCGCCAGCAGCACTGAGGACGTGCATGATAGGCACACGGGGCGTCACCTGTAGCGTCACATTACCCTCGGCAGTCGTGAAGCACAAAGCCTGTTCGATATATGGACTGGCAACAAGCACAGACTCGAGCTGAGCCAAATCGACGTCCTTCAGGGCTTTGCCTTCGGGGAACAGCTTTTTCTTCACCAACAGTTCCCTGATTTCGTTCTCGCCGATGAACCCGGTCTGCTGCTGATCATCCACGACAATGTCCAGACCCTTGCAGACCTGCTCCTCATCGGGGCGGTTGATTGTCGTCAGGGCGAAGATGAAATACGCCAAGACGCCGAGAAGGATCGCTACCTTAATAAAAGTCTTGAACACTGGACGCATATACTGATTTCCCTATTAACGTTTTACTTTTTCCTCTACAATCTCGGCTATCTGACCGGCGTAGTTATCAAGGTCGCCGGCGCCGAGCGTGATGAGCACATCGAAGTCCGTTGAGCGCACGACATCAAGCACGTCGGCCTTGCGAATGAGGCGATGAGGGACACCGGGACGCAGGTGATCGATGATGATCTGGCTCGTAATGCCCTCGATAGGTAGCTCGCGGGCTGGATATATCTCTGTAAGGATGACTTCATCGAGCAGCGAAAGGGCATCCGCAAACTCGCGATAGAAATCGCGGGTACGGGTGTAGAGGTGAGGTTGGAAGATACCTACGATACGTCGGCCGGGGTACACCTCGCGAATACTTTGGATACTCTGTCGGATCTCTTCGGGGTGATGAGCGTAGTCGCTCAAGTAGGCCCTCGAAGGCGTCTTCACATGGAAGTCAAAGCGGCGGTCAACACCACGGAATGATGCCATACCGGTGCGTATCTCATCAGGCGTGAGTCCTGCAAGCTGTGCCAAAGCCATCGCTGCGATGCCGTTCTCGATATTGATGCCGACAGGCACACCGAGGCTGATGTCTTTGATGGATTCAATCGGAGAAATGAAGTCGAAAATGATTTCGCCATCGCCAATGCGCAGGTTCTCGGCATGGAAGTCGCCGCTTGTGCGATTGTAGGTGTAGGTCGTAACGCCCGCAACGGGATTGGGCTTCATCTTCAAGCCTTCGTGGATAATGAGATAACCGCCGGGCTGAATCAGCTCCGTATAATGGCGGAAGCTCTCGAGGTAGGCATCCACGGTGCCGTAGATATCCAAGTGATCGGGATCAGTGGCCGTGATGACCGTGGCAAAGGGAGCCAGCCAATGGAAGGAACGGTCGAACTCATCGGCCTCGATGACAACATAATCGCTCTCGGGCGCCAATATATAGTTCGTGCCGTAGTTCTTGGTGATACCGCCCAGGAAAGCATTGCAATCGACATGACTCTGATGCAGCAGATGAGCCGTCATACTCGACGTGGTCGTCTTGCCGTGAGTGCCGGCGACGCAAAGGCCGCGATGGCTGCGAGTGAGCGAGCCCAGCACCTGCGCACGCTTTTGGACATCGAAGTGATGAGAAAGGAAATGCTGTAATTCCGTGTGTTCCGCTGGAACAGCAGGTGTATAAACCACAAGCGTCGAAGTCTCATCGAGAAAGGCCGAAGGAATCGCGTGCACGTCGTCAACATAGTGAATCAAGGCGCCCTCGCGCTCGAGGTCACGGGTCAACGGGGTCGGTGTCTTGTCATAACCGCCGACAGCAAGACCGCGTTGCAGATAATAGCGGGCAATAGCGCTCATTCCAATACCTCCGATTCCAATGAAATATACCGATTGATAGTTCATGACGTTTGGCAACTTTACTTTTCCGATAATTTGATGACTTCCTCGGCAATGATGCGCGCGGAATCGGGCAAGCCCATGGCGCGGGCATTCTCCGACAAACGATGCAAGGTGGCATCGTCTTTGGCCGTGGTGATGGCCAAGGGCAGCAGTTGCTCTTGTGCTTCAGCATCACGCACGATGAGTGCTGCATCACGGCGGACAAGCGCCATGGCATTGTGCGTCTGATGGTCTTCGGCCACATTGGGCGAGGGCACGAGAATCGACGGCTTGCCCAGGAGGCACAGTTCTGAGATGCTGCTCGCGCCGGCACGGCTGATGACCAGGTCGGCAGCACGATAGGCTTCGTCCATACGGTTGATGAAATCCGTGACTTTCAGGTTATCGGGACAGCCTTTCCCGGAAAGGACTTTCTTGATGTCCTCGAAATAGTAGCCGCCTGTTTGCCAGACAAATTGCACCTTGCTTTCCGCAATGAGTTCAAGACAGCCCAGCACGCTTTCGTTGATCGTGCGGGCACCGAGACTGCCGCCGATAATCAGGACGACGGGACGTACGGGATCAAAGCCCAGTTTCTCTATGGCTTCAGCCCGCGAGAGCTTGCACTCGGTCAGCTGTTGACGCACTGGGTTACCAGTGAGCATTATCTTCTTCTTGGGGAAGAAACGTTCCATGCCCTCGTATGCCACACAGATTTTCTTGGCTTTCTTACCCAGCACCTTATTGGTTTTGCCGGCAAAGGAGTTCTGTTCCTGAATGAGGCAGGGGATGCCCATGTCTGCAGCTGCTGACAGCGTGGGGAAGCTGGCATAGCCACCCACGCCAACGGCTACATGAGGCGCGAAATCCTTTAGGATCCGACGTACCATCCGTTTGCTCTTCCAAATCTTAAAGGGCAGGGATATATTCTTCAGCAGATGCTGACGGTCGAAGCCAGCGATAGGCAGGCCCTTGATCTCATAGCCGGCAGCCGGTACGCGCTGCATCTCCATCCTTCCCTCGGCACCGACAAACAGAATCTCCGCGTCGGGCTGCAGGGATTTCAGGGCGTTGGCGATGCTCAACGCAGGGAAAATGTGACCTCCTGTGCCACCGCCACTGATAACGACTTTTAATGGTTGTTTCATTATCTTGCTTAAATTGCGTGCAAATATACTAATAATTATCTTATGCAGAATGCTTTGAGGTGATTTTTTTGCATTTCAACACCTATTTTTCTTGACTGACCTCCGCATAACGGCTCACGGAGAGGATCATTCCGATGTAAGCACAGTTCACCATGATCGACGAACCACCGCGGCTGACCAACGGTAAAGGCTGACCCGTGACGGGGAAAAGCCCCACCGCAACCATCATGTTGATCAATGCCTGCGTGACGATCAGCAGCGAGAGCCCCATAATGAGGAAGGCAGGGAAATTCTTATCGCAACGACTGGAAATACGAGCCGCTCGATACAACAGGGCGATGTATAGCAGCAACACAAACAAACCGCCGAGCAAGCCCAGCTCTTCGATGATGATGGCATAGATAAAATCGGAATAGGCCTGAGGCAGGAAGTCGCGCACCTCCGAGTTACCGGGACCACAACCTATGATACCGCTCGTGGCAATAGCCACGTGAGCTTGCGTGATTTGGGGATTCGTGTTCAAGTCGTACTGCAGCGGGTCGGCGGGCATCTCTGTGTGATTACGCACACGGTGCGCCCAGGTGGTGAGACGTTTCAAGCCCGGCAGTTCACTCGCTTTCTCCAACGTGGGTTCCGGGGTGAAGCGCAGCACGGAATAACCGAGAGCGCCGCCGATAACGATTAATCCGATCAACGCGCTCAACTGCTTCCAAGGAACATTGCCGACAAACATCATGAGCAAAACGACGATGAAGGTAAAGGCGGCCGTCGAGAGGTTCTCGGTAACGATGAGGCTGCAGATGACAAGCGTTATGACCATAATCCATTTAAAGGCAGAGGTGGTCGCACCCTTTTCGTCGCGAAGCACGCTGAGCAGCCACGCCACGACAACAATCAGCGAACCCTTGGCAATCTCAGATGGCTGAAACGACACACCGGCAATGCTCAGCCAACGCGCAGCACCGTTGGTGCCTTTGGTGAGCATAGCTGCTATAAGTAGAAGAACGCTCAATACTGGACCGATGACGACAATCCAGCTGAAATAGCGATAAGGGATGCGATGGACAACCCAGGCCACACCGACGCCCACAAGCAGGTACAGGCCGTGCATCAGCACTGGGCTCCAATACGAGCCTCTCTCAAAGGTCATATTACTCGATGCGCTGTACACTTCGAGCACAGAAATAATGCAGAGGAAGAACAGAATCATCCAAATGACTTTGTCGCCTTCAAAGAGACGACCGATATCGACGGCTTTGTTACGTATTGTCATGGGGCTTCGTGATGTTGAATCTTACTTATAACAGCGTTGAAAAACACACTTGATTGTATTACAAAGACCTTGCGAGGCTCTTGAATTGCTCGCCGCGATCTTCCATATTCTTGAAGAGGTCGAAGCTGGCGCAGCACGGCGACAGAAGGATCGTATCGCCGGGAGAAGCCATCTTGTAGCAGGCCTCGACGCAGTCCTTCATCGAGTGGGTTTCGGTTACAGGCAGCCCCAACGGGTCGAAGAACTCGTGAAGCTTTCGGTTGTCAACGCCAAGATAGACGAGGCCTTTACACTTCTGCAGCACGAGATCCTTGATCTGGTTGTAGTCGTTGCCTTTGTCCAAACCGCCGATGATGAGGATCGTAGGCTGCGTCATGCTTTCCAACGCATACCAACAGGCATCAACATTGGTGGCCTTGGAATCGTTGATGAACGTGACGCCATGTACCTTGCACACAAATTCCAGGCGGTGCTCCACGCCTTCGAAATCGCTCAGGCTTTCGCGAATGACCTCGTTGGAGATACCGCTCAAGTCGGCTGCGATGCCGGCAGCTAAGGAATTGTACAGATTATGCTTACCCGTCAGCGCCAAATCCTCCTGTTCCATATTGAAGGGCGTGGGACGCTCGATGACGTATTCGCCGTCTGAGATATAACCGATCATACCTTCTTTCTCCAGGATGCTGAACGGACACATCCGGCTCTCGATGTGGTACTTCTCCAACTCGCGACGAATGACAGGGTCGTCGTTCCAGAACACGAAAGCATCATCCTTGGTCTGATTCTGCAGGATTCGCATCTTCGAATCGGTGTATTCCTGCATCGAATTGTGGTAACGGTCGAGATGGTCTGGCGTGATATTCAGCAGCACGGCGATGTTGGCTCGGAAGTCATACATATTGTCCAGCTGGAAGCTCGACAGCTCAATGACATAGTATTCGTGCGGATCCTCAGCGACTTGCAGTGCCAGACTCCGTCCTATATTGCCGGCGAGCCCGACATCGTAGCCGGCTTTCTTGAAGATATGATAGATCAAGCTCGTCGTGGTCGTCTTGCCGTTGGAGCCCGTGATACAGATCATCTGCGAATCGGTATAGCGACCGGCAAACTCAATCTCGCTGATGATCGGGATTCCGGCAGCTTTCACCTTTTCCACCATGGGCGCCGTGTCAGGGATACCGGGGCTCTTTACAATCTCGTCAGCATTCAACACCAGCGCCTCCGTATGACGGCCTTCCTCCCAAGAAATGCCGTGTTCATCGAGCATTTGCTGGTAGTGAGGCTTTATCTTCCCCATATCAGTGACGAAGACATCAAAACCTTTTTTCTGCGCCAACACCGCAGCGCCTACGCCACTCTCGGCAGCGCCTAAGATAACCATTCTTTTCATCTTATCTGATCTTTAATGTAACGATGGCAAGAGCGCACATCATAATCGTAATAATCCAGAAACGTGTCGTGATCTTCGACTCCAACCAGCTGCCCTTAGGCCAGTTGATGAGCACACGGAAGTCCGACGGCAACTGGCCGGGCTTCACACGGAACGTGTCATGCAGAGGAGCACGTTTGAAGAAACGAAGTTTCAGGCCGCGCTTGTTACCGTAGCGTGCATAGTTGGTCTGCAGGATCACACTGAGGCTCTCCATGAGGAACACAAAGCAAATCAGCGGCAACAGCAATTCCTTGTGGATGATGATGGCCGTCACTGCGATAATACCGCCGATGGCCAACGAACCCGTGTCGCCCATGAACACCTGAGCCGGATAAGCGTTGTACCACAGGAAACCGATGAGCGCACCAACGAAAGCCATCAGGAAAACCACCAGCTCCTCTGAACCTGGGACATACATGATATTGAGGTAAGCCGCAAATTGCGTGTGCGACGACACATAAGCCAGGATGGCCAAGGCAAAACACATGATGGCAGAGTTGCCGGCACACATCCCGTCCATGCCATCGTTCAGGTTGGCTCCGTTCGAAACAGCCATGACGATGAAGATGGTCACCAACACGAACAAGCCCCAGCCTGCAGCGGACTTGTAATCGCCGAACCACGAACAAGCCTCCGTGTAACTGAGGTTATTGTTCTTGACGAAGGGAATCGTCGTCAGCGTGCTCTTGACTGGCTGACTTTTGTGTACAATCTCAGTGCCATCCTGACGCTCGATTGAGATGTTCTCGCGGATGACGGCATCTGGACTGAGCCAAAGCACGAGGCCCACGACCAAACCCAGTACGGCCTGACCAATCAATTTCACGGCAGGTTTGATGCCGTCCTTGTTCTTCTTCATCTTGGTCATATCGTCGATGAAACCGAGCATTCCGAGCCACAAAGTCGTTCCAAGCATCAATAACATATAGATATTACGCAGACGACCGAAGAGCAAGGCTGGGACAACAGTGGCCACAATGATGATAATGCCACCCATCGAGGGGACGCCCTTTTTCTCGACGCCATAAGGATCAATGCTGGCATCACGCTGCTCCTCGCTATAGTTGCGGCGTTTCATCCATTTGATGAACCACTCGCCGAACCACGCTGAGATCATCAGCGAAAGCACCAGCGTCAGCAAAGCGCGGAAGGAGATATAACTCCACATGTGGGAGCCGGGAATTCCAAACTCACCGAGGTATCTGAAGAGGTAGTATAACATGAGGTGACGAGTTGAGAGTTGAAAGTTGAAAGTTGAGAGTTGAAAGTTGAAAGTTCTTGAAGGGTCAAGCGACCTGAGGTCGAGCGGAGAGTTGAAAGTTTTTATTATTCAAGGCCAAAGGCTTCGCGGACGACTTCGTGGTCATCGAAATGATGCTTGACGCCTTTCACTTCCTGATAGTCTTCGTGTCCTTTGCCGGCAATGAGGATCACGTCGCCGGGCTGTGCCATCATGCATGCCGTGCGGATGGCCTCGCGACGATCCACGATGCTGATGACCTTGCGCTTGTCCTCCGCTGAGGTAACCCCTGCGAGCATATCGTCGATAATGGCTTGCGGCTCCTCAAAACGGGGGTTGTCCGACGTGATGATGACGCGGTCGGAAGCGCGCACAGCACTCTGCGCCATCAGCGGACGTTTGCCCTTGTCGCGATTGCCGCCGGCTCCACAGACGGTGATGCATTGGCCGGGCTTCTTCAGGATCTCGTTGATCGTCGAAAGCACATTGTCAAGTGCATCGGGCGTGTGGGCGTAGTCCACGATGGCCGTCACTCCTTCGTGCGAACGGATGGTCTCGAAGCGGCCATTGACAGGACGAAGGGCGCTCAGGGCAACAAGGACGTCCTCGGGCTGCTTGCCCATACAGACGGCAGCGCCATACACCGCCAGGAGGTTCGACACATTGAAACGCCCGATGAATTGGGCGAAAATCTCACGACCGCAGATATTCAGGTTCATGCCGTCAAAACCTTCTTCAAGGATGCGGGCATGGAAATCTGCCACGCCACGGAGGCTGTAGGTCTTCACCGTAGCCTTCGTGTTCTGGACCATGAACAGACCATTCTTGTCGTCGGCATTGACCACCGCAAAAGCGTCCTTAGGCAGGAGGTCAAAGAAACCCTTCTTGGCATCGCGGTAAGCCTCGAACGTCTTATGATAATCCAAATGGTCGCGCGTGAGGTTGGTGAAAATGCCTCCCTTGAAGCGCAGACCGCCGATACGACGCTGTACGACGCTGTGGGAGCTCACCTCCATGAAAGCGTATTTACACCCGGCATCCGCCATCCGGCCGAGCAGGCGGTTCAGCGTGATTGGGTCGGGCGTCGTATGATCCGTCGGCACGGCCTCATCATCGACGTAGTTGCAAACCGTGCTCACGAGGCCGCATTTGTAACCGAAACGGCGAAACATCTTATATAATAAGGTGGCGATGGTCGTCTTTCCGTTAGTTCCGGTTACACCGATCAAATCGAGCTTTTCTGTAGGTTCGCCGCAAAAGCGGTGCGCCAAAAGTCCTACGGCGCCTTCGCTGTCGGCAACGACGATGAAGGTCACACCCTCAGGACGTACCTCGGGTAGCGACTGGCACGCCACAGCCACAGCGCCCTGCTCGATGGCCTTGGGGATATACTGATGACCGTCCACCTGCGTTCCGGGTACGGCGATGAAGAGATGGCCGGGCTTCACCTGGCGCGAGTCAGTGGCGATGTCTGCTATTTCGACATCCGTTGAGCCTATCACCTCCGTAGGCTTAATGACTTGAATGAGATCTGATAGTTTCATATATATATTATTTTTCGGTTCTTAACTCCAACGTTATCGTCTGACCCTTAACAGCCTTGGCACCTGCCGGAATATTCTGCCCGGCCACGCGTCCTTGTCCGTGCAGCTTCACGTTCAGTCCTTGCTTTTCGGCGATGCTGACCGCCTCGCGCGCGCCTAATCCTTTTAAATTAGGTACGATCCCGTCTTCTATTTCAGGCATTGCCGCAGGTTCAGGTCTTTCTAACACCGACGTACTGTCGGCAGCTTCTTCAGCGTTACGATAGACACCCTTGGCCATCACGTACTGCGCCAGCTCCGAGAACACCGGTCCGCACTGTCCGCCTCCGGATGCCGGCAGGCCGCTCTTCTTGATACATACGATGCAGCTGTATTTAGGCGCTTCCGAGGGATAGAACCCACAGAAACTGACCATGTAACGGGCGGGCGAGCCGTGGTAGCTGCCATGTTCGTCGGCCACCTGAGCCGTACCTGTCTTACCACAGACCTTGAACTGCTTGCATCCGGCTTTCTTGCCAAGCCCCGTCTTGTCATTGACCACACGCTCCAGGATAGCGTGGATATCCTTCAACGTGCTCGGCTTGCAGATGCGTTCCTTCACCACCTCCACGGGGAAGGTCATGAGCGTCTGGCCGTCCTTCTGAATTTCGCGCACGAAACGCGGCTTTACCATTCGGCCGTTGTTCGCGATGGCGTTGTAGAAGGTCAACGTGTAGATGGGAGGTATCTGCGTTTCGTAGCCGATGCTCATCCACGGCAGCGCCGTCTTGCTCCAGTTGCTGCCGTCGGGCTTGGGACGGCGCACTCTCGGGAAGCCCTGCCCTTTGAAAGGCAAGGAGAAAGGCACACCCACGCCCTCGCGATACAAGCCATCGACATATTTCTCGGGATGCTGATGATAGTGCTCATCGATGATACGGCTCACCCCCACGTTCGACGAGAACATCAGACATTCGTCAACCGTGATATAACGGCCGTAACCGCCTTTGCGCCAATTGTGATCCTTCATCGGACGGCCATGCATCATGTACACGCCGTTGCCCACATTCACAGAATCCTTACGCGTGATGACGCCATCCTCGAGCGCCACCATCATCGAGGCCGTCTTGAAGGTCGAGCCGGGCTCCCATAAGTCAGTGATGGCATTGTTTTTCACCTCCGCATAGAAATAGTAACCAGGCTCCCCGAGGCGGGTCATATTGACGATGGCTTTAACGTCGCCCGTTGCCACTTCCATGAGCACGACGACGCCCACTTCGCCATTCACCTCATGCAGCTTGCGCACGAGAATCTTCTCGGCCGCATCCTGCATGCCAACGTCGATGGTCGAGATCACGTCGAGGCCGTTGATGGGTTCCACGTCGGTCTTATCCATCCACACTCGGCGCACCTTCTCGCGATGGCGCTTGCCATTAGTTCCCCGCAGGATACTGTCGTAAGCCAGCTCCAGTCCGTTCATCGCCGAGTCGCAAGAGCGCACCAGATCACCCAGCGTTCGCCGTGCCATGTTGCCATAAGGCTTCTGGCGCTGCGGAATCTCTTCGCCGTACATACCAGATTTGTTGCGACCGGCGCGGACAAAAGGCAGTTTCAGGAACTCACGATACTGAATATACGAGGCGTCGCGGGCTAACACAAATGTCCGCTGGCACTTTTTTGTGGAGCTCTCGAGCGTTTTAGCATTGCGGTAGGCGCGTGTCAAGAGGTCTTTATACTCGCTGACACTCTTCTTGGGGAATAGCTGGTTCAAGCCAATGCACAGGCTATCCAGTTCTTGAACGAACGTAGTGTCGCGCCATTCACGACGTTTCCGTTCCGCCACGCTGTCATTGCGGTCAATGGCCACAAGATCGACATACAGCGTATAGATGGGCATTGATCCGACCAGCAGCTGTCCGTCCGCAGAATAGATATTACCACGCACGGCAGGAATATCCTTCTGCTGCGAAGCCATGCGTTTCCGAACGGTTTCCCAGTAGCTGTCGTTCACCAACATCTCATAAGCTGCCTTGCCGATAATGGCTACGCCGGCAAGCGTCATCACTATGATGACGAATAAATAACGGGGAATTATACGTTTGCTATCGAATACCATGACTCCTTATTTTCTATATTTGAATGCTCAACTTTTCAACTTTCAACTCTCAATTTTCAACTTTCAACTTTCAACTTTCAACTCTCCGCTCGACCTTTGGTCGCTTCGCTTGCGAAGAACTTTCAACTCTCAACTTTCAACTCCCCCTACTCCTTCACCCTGATGATGAACGGGGGCTCCTTCGGCGCGGTCAGCAGGCTATCGCCGAAACCCTTCAGGCGGTTCTCTATGCTGCTTTGGCGGCTGTTCATCGTCAGCTCCGCATACTGTGTGAGCGCATAGTTCTTTTTTTCCGTCAGCTCTTTACGCAGTTCCTCGTGCTCGATGATTTCCTGTTGCGCCGCATAGCGGTTGGAGATATAGAGAATAGCTAAGCCCACCAGCACCAGGATGAAGAGGATGTTGCGGCGGAGGAAGCTGCCGATGAGGTAATCGCCACCGAGGATCTCGCGCAACGACAGCTGCGGAAAATCCTCCGACGAGAGCATACGCCAGGTCGAACGGCGTTCCCGACGGTCGTTATCCTTCACGACAGCCACAGGGATATCATCGTCCACGGATTCCTCGGCGTCGGCATCCTCTGATTCCTCAGGGAGCACTTCCGAGGGCTCTTCGACCACGATGTCCTCGATCTCGAAAGGGACATCATCAGTGGTGACGGCTTCCTGCCCACCCAAGGGGTCAGCACCTTCTAATGCACTACGTTTCTTGCTCATTTCACTATTACCTATTATATATATATACTCAACGAGGCTTTTCTACTCCGATTTCTATCACCTCGTATCCTTTAATTCTAAAAAAAGTAGCACTTCTACCCTTCCGTCGTTTCCGTTCGCTCCGCAATCCTCAACCTTGCGCTCCGGCTTCTCGGGTTAGCCGCCAGCTCCTCATCGGTCGGTGCTATGGGTTTTCCTACGGCCCTGAGCGTCGATTCCGTCCTACCGTAAATGTCCTGCACGACTTCGCCTTCGATGTTACCGGCTCGCATGAGGTTCTTGACCATGCGGTCCTCGAGCGAGTGATAGGCAATGACCACGAGGCGCCCTCCAGGTCGCAGCAACTCCGTTGCTGCCATCAGCATATCGCGCAGGGCGTCCATCTCGTGGTTCACCTCGATGCGCAAAGCCTGAAAGGCTCGTGCCAAGTCCTTTTTCTCGCGGTCGCGCCCCAGCAACGGGGTCAGCAGTTCGGCCAGCTCGCCTGTCGAGCGCAGCTCCTGTCGACTGCGGGCTTTAACGATGGCATCAGCCAGTCGCGAGGCCTGCCTCAGTTCGCCGTAGAGGCGGAACACCGAAGTCAGTTCGCCGGCGCTATAGCTGTTCACTACGTCTGCGGCCGTCTGCCGCGCCTGCTGGTTCATCCTCATGTCCAGAGGCGCATCCGTTCGGAAGCTGAAGCCGCGGTCGGCTTCGTCGAAATGATGGCTCGACACGCCTAAGTCGGCCAGCACGCCATCGAGGCTCTCCACACCGTAGTAGCGCATCCAGTTCTTCAAGTAGCGGAAATTGGACTGCACCAACGTCCATTGCGGCGAAGGATGATCAGCCAAGTAGCCCTGAGCACGGGCGATGGCATCACCATCCTGGTCGAAGCTGAACAGACGGCCCTCGGGACCTATGCGACGCAGAATCTCGCGACTGTGTCCACCTCCGCCGAGGGTAACATCCACATAAGTGCCACTTGGACAAATGTTTAAACCATCTACAGATGGTTCCAAAAGCACAGGAACGTGGTATTCGCAGGGATTCATGCCACAAAAGTACATAGAATCTTTGAACCACGCAAGAGATATTCAAAAATATTTTTCAAAAAAGTAATAAAATGCTGAAATAGAGCCATCTTATGAGTTAAAGTTTTACTTTAACGTTTAAGCAGTCTTAAAAGAGGCTTTCACGAGCCCGATACACGAAATAACGTCTTCACGCATCATTTTTCGCCAAAAAATTTGGCTCTGCCAAAGAGAATTACTACCTTTGTACCCAAATAGGCAAAAATTTGACTATGCTCAGACTATTCCACGACGACAAGCACAGTACGCGGTTACGTATTGTATGGGCTGCCTTCCTCTGCGCAGGAACCTTGGCGGTCAGTGCCGTTCCCGTGCAGGATGTCCAGCGCCGCGACAGCCTGCATCGCAGCCCCGCAGCGACTGTTCAGTCCCATGCCCAAGGTGAGTTTCCCGACTTCCGCCATCGCATGATGACGTCACCTCAACCCGTCGAGATCCGTCAGCAGGGACGCAACCTTTGCGTGACCAGCCGCTACAATCAGCTCCTGCCCATCTACACCTCTTCCGGCGCGCTCTACTCCTCGTTCCGCCTCAGCAAGGGAACCAATTGGCTCAGCGGGCTGCCGCGAGGATCCTACATCATTAACAACAAGAAGTTTACAATCAACTGACATGGATCCGTCAGCTACCATAGACCTCGACAAGATTGTGCGCTCTGCTGCGGGTTCCAAGGCGCGCTTCATCCCCCGTTTCGTCATCCGATGGCTCGAACGTTTCATCCATCTGGATTTCATCAACAGCTATCTTATTGAAGGTCGCACCGGCGTTGACTTCTGCGAAGGCGTCATCGAGAAAGTTGGCGTCACAATCTCCGTGGAAGGACTGGAGAACCTGCCCGCCGACGGGCGGCCCGCCACCTTCGTGAGCAACCATCCCCTGGGCGCCATCGACGGCGTAACCCTCGGCGCCATCATCGGCAAAGCCTATGACGGACATGTCAAATACCTCGTCCGCGAACTGCTCATGAACCTCAAAGGCCTCGCGCCCTTGTGCATCGGCATCAATAAATTCGGTGCACAGTCGCGCGACCTGCCCCAACAGATCGACGAGGCCTTCCACAGCGACAACCACATCATCATGTTCCCCGCCGGCATCTGTTCGCGCCTCATCGACGGACAGATACACGACCTCCCGTGGGGCAAAGCCTTCGTGCAGCGCAGCGTCGAGAGTCGGCGCGACGTCGTTCCCGTACATTTCATCGGCGAAAATTCGCCGCGCTTCTACCGCGTCGCCAAATGGTGCAAACGCCTCGGCATCAAGTTCAACTTCGCCATGCTTTTCCTGCCCGACGAGATGTACCGTTCACGCGGGCGCCACTATACAGTGCGCTTCGGCCAACCCATCCCCTACCAGACCTTCGACAACAGCCGGCGACCCGCCGAATGGGCACAATGGGTGCAGGACGAGGTGTATAAACTGTAGTTGAAAGTTGAAAGTTGAAAGTTGAGAGTTGAAAGTTGAAAGTTAATAAATATACAAAGGATCATTCATGGACGTCTCACCTATCATAGCTCCCGTTCCCATTGAGCTCCTCAAGAGTGAACTCACAGAAGACAAGCGGCTGCGGTTCACCAATAAGTCTGACAATGAGATCTATATCGTCACGTGGCAGGACTCGCCCAACGTGCTTCGCGAGATTGGCCGCCTGCGCGAAATAGCCTTCCGCGCCGCAGGCGGCGGCACCGGCAAGCCCCTCGACCTCGACGAGTTCGACACGATGGAGAACCCCTACAAGCAGCTCATCGTATGGGATCCCGAGGCGCAGGCCATCCTCGGAGGCTACCGCTATCTCTTAGGCCCCGAGACACGTTTCGACGCTCAAGGGCAACCCATCCTCGCCACCTCACACATGTTCCATTTCTCGGAACGGTTCATCCGCGACTACCTGCCCTACACCATCGAGCTGGGGCGCAGCTGGGTCACCCTGGAATACCAAAGCACCCGCGCCGGAAGCAAAGCCCTCTTCGCCCTCGACAACCTGTGGGACGGCCTCGGAGCCCTCACCGTCGTCAAGCCCAACGTGCGCTATCTCTTCGGCAAGATGACCATGTACCCGAGTTACGACCGCCGCGCACGCGACATGATCCTCTTCTTCCTGCGCAAGCACTTCGGCGACCCCGACAAGCTCATTATCCCGATGAAACCGTTGGTTATTGAAGCTGACCCCGACGAATTGGCACGCCTGTTCTGCGAATCCGACTTCAAGGCCGACTACCGGATCCTCAACCGCGAAGTGCGCAATCGAGGCTACAACATACCTCCCTTGGTGAACGCCTACATGGGCCTTTCACCAACGATGAGGATGTTCGGAACCGCCATCAACTACGGCTTCGGCGACGTCGAAGAAACGGGCATACTGATTGCCGTGGACGAGATCCTCAACGAGAAACGCATACGACACATCGACAGCTTTGCACGCGAACATCCCGAAGCCATAGCGCCCACCAGCGGAGCCAACCCCGTCATCTCGTAAAGAACAGGAAGAGCAGCCCCAGCCCGCTGCCGACGAGCGCGCCGAGCGCATCAGCGACGAAGTCCAGCCACTCGCCGCTGCGGTAGGTCGTCAGCGTGGACTGCAGGATTTCAAGAATACCGCCGAGAGCGATGGGCAGCAGCAGACCGACGACCAACAGATAAGACCACGAGGGACGGGGACCACGGCGGACCGTCTCCCACCACACGACCAACGCGAGGAAGCCGTACATCACCATGTGTGTCCATTTGTCGGCCAGAGGAACGTCCTCGGCAAATTCCACACGACCGATAGGCGCCAGCGACAACACGACGATAATTACGGTCACGAGAAGACTCAGCGGGTACCTTTTCATTAAATTCGTAAGCATTCCTGTTATTTTATTGATAATTTGTGGCAAAAGTACAACTTTTATTTGTAATTTTGCCGCCGAGATGGAAAAAAGATCGAATTTCAGCAGTAAATTAGGCATCATACTGGTCTCGGCAGGCTCTGCCGTGGGACTGGGCAACATCTGGCGTTTCCCCACCGAGGTGGGCACTAACGGCGGCGCAGCGTTTATCCTTATATATATAGCCTGCGTCGTTGTCCTGGGCTTGCCGCTGATGGTGTCGGAGTTTGTCATCGGCCGCCACACCCACAAGAACACGGCCGACGCTTATCGCGAGCTGGCCCCCGGCTCGTGGTGGGTGCTGCAAGGCTACTTGGGCGTCTTCACCTCGTGGTTCATCCTCTGCTACTACAGCGTCGTTTCGGGCTGGACGCTGAAATACCTGGTGTCGTCCGTTGCCGACCAGGTGACGACGCTCTCCGACTCGTCGGCTTACTTCGTGGCGTTCACCTCCAACCCCTGGATGCCCATCGTATATATGATCGCGGTGATGCTACTGTGCCATCTGGTCATTATCCGCGGCGTGCAGGACGGCATCGAGCGCTATTCCAAGCTGATGATGCCGCTGTTGCTGCTGATCATCGCCGTGTTGGTCGTCTGCTCGTTCTCGATGCCCGGCAGCGAGGAGGGCTTGCGCTTCCTGCTGAAACCCGATTTCTCGAAGATCACCTCCGGCGTGGTGCTTTCCGCCATGGGACAGGCCTTCTTCTCGCTGAGCATAGCCATGGGCTGCCTGTGCACCTATGCCAGTTATTTCACCGACGACGCCAAGCTGATGAAGACGGCAGGCAGCGTGGCACTCATCGATACGACAGTGGCCATTCTCGGCGGTTTCATCATCTTCCCCGCCGTGTTCTCCGTGCCCGAAGTAGCACCCGATGCCGGCCCCGGCCTCGTGTTCATCACCTTGCCCAACGTGTTTCAGATGGCTTTCGAGCACGTGCCACTCATCGGCTGGCTGTTCGCCGTGATGTTCTATCTGCTACTGTTGCTGGCAGCGCTGACGAGCATGATGTCGATCCACGAGCCCGTCACGGCGTTCCTCCTCGAACGCTTCAACCTCTCGCGCCGCACGGCAACGCGCCTCGTCACCCTCTCGTGCATCCTCGTCGGCACCTTTTGCGCCCTGAGCTTCGGACCGCTCAAGGACGTGCGCTTCCTGTTCGGCATGACCTTCTTCGATTTCTTCGACTTCGTGTCGGCCAAGATCTTCCTTCCCGTCGGCGGCTTCATCATCGCCCTCTTCGCGGGCTGGAAGCTCGACAGGCAGCTGGTCCGCGACGAGGTGACCAACCGCGGCACCCTCCGCTCCTGGATCTTCCCCGTCTATATCTTCCTCATCCGCTGGGTAGCACCCCTGGCCATCGTCCTCATCTTCCTGAACGAGTTGGGCGTCTTCTGATTCATCAACCACCAAGCAAGTCGTCATCATGGAATCGCGCGGCAATTTTGCATCGAAAGTCGGCATCGTCCTGGCCACGGCAGGCAGCTCCGTGGGGCTGGGCAACATCTGGCGTTTTCCCGTTGAAACCGGTCAAAATGGCGGCGCAGCCTTCATCATCGTCTATCTCGCCTGCGTCATTTTCCTCGGCGTACCGATGATGACCGCCGAGTTCATCATCGGCCGTCGCACCCACACGGACATCGCTTCGGCCTACGAACGTTTGGCGCCCCGCGAGCCCTGGCGCTTCGCCGGTTATGCCGGCATGGCGTGCGTAACCCTCATCCTCTCCTACTACAGCGTCGTGGCCGGGTGGATCCTCAAATACACCGTCGATGCCATCACGGGGCGTTTCACATTCATCGACCCCCAGTCCCCGCTCGACACGTCCGCCTATTTCGCCGCCTTCTCCTCCTCGACGCGGGAGCCCCTCTTCTATGCCGTGCTCTTCCTGCTCATCACCCACCTCATCATCGTCCGCGGTGTGGAAAGCGGCATCGAACGCGTGTCCAAGGTCCTCATGCCCGTGCTCGCCGTGCTCATGCTCTTGCTGGCTGTCGGTTCGCTGACCATGCCCGGAGCGGCCGACGGCGTGGCGTTCCTCGTCAAGCCCGATTTCTCGAAGATCACCTCCGACGTGGTGCTCTCCGCCCTGGGGCAGGCCTTCTTCTCCCTTTCCGTAGCCATCGGCTGTCTCGCCACCTATGCCAGCTATTTCAAGGGCGACGTGAACCTCCTGAAGACGTCGGCCAACGTCGTGGGCATCGACACGATGGTGGCCATCCTCAGCGGTTTCATCATCTTCCCCGCCGTGTTCTCCGTGCAGGGCGTGTCGCCGGATGCCGGTCCCAGCCTCGTCTTCGTCACGCTGCCCAACATCTTCAGCTCGCTCTTTGGCGGCGCGCCCGTTGTGGGGTACCTCTTCTCGCTGATGTTCTACCTGCTGCTGGTGCTGGCGGCGCTCACCAGTTCCATCTCCATGCACGAGGAAGTCACGGCATTCTTCGTCGATCGCCACGGTGCCTCACGGCGCCGTTCCGCGGCCATCATGACCGCCGTGTCCGTCACTCTGGCGGTATTATGCTCGTTGTCGTTCGGCCCCCTGCGTGATTTCCGTCCCTTCTTCGGCCTCGGCTTCTTCGACGCCTTCGACAGTGTCACCGCCCTATGGATCATGCCCCTGAGCGGCATCGTGCTGAGCATCTTTGTGGGTTGGCGCCTGCCGCGTGCAGCGGTCATCGACGAGCTGACGAACCACCACCAGATACGCTTTCCCCGCTGGCTCTTCGTCTCCTTCTTCTTCCTCATCCGCTGGGTAGCCCCCATCGCCATTACCCTCATCTTCATCAACCAGCTGCGCTGAGCACCATACCAGCGCACAAGAATGGATGTAAACCAATATTAGGAATCCCTAACAATCGTCGTCTTCGTTCCCTTCAAACCCTAAGGGTTTTGCCCGAAAGCCTTATAGCTTTTGCCGTAAACCCTTGAGGGTTTTTGGCTTAACCCTTGAGGCTTTTCTCTGCCGGAGGCGGTCGATCTTTCCTGATTGTGTACTGTTGCATGATGAATGATTTAGATGTTACATGGCGGACCTTTTGGTTTGCGAGTGCAAAGGTATGGCATTGCAGCCCCCGAATCCTGGGCATCATTGCGCATCATCACGTTCTATCGCGTTTCCATGTGATTCGTGATTTTCGTTTCCCTTCCTCACGGCTCACCCAGGTAGCTGACGATCGTTCGCACCTGCAGCGAGGTGAACAGTTTCTGCGTCTTGCGGTAGCCCGTGCGCCGCAGGTCCTCGCTGAGCTCAGGGTTGTGGTATATCCACTGCATCAGCCTGTTCACGGCCCCCGCCGTGGTCAGCTCCGGAGCGTAGGCCATTGCCAGCTCCGCCTTACTCATTGCGCGTATCTTGAACTCTTCCATAATCGTTCCTTTCCGTTGTAATTTAAAGATTTAGACAAAAACATAAAAAACTCCGCTTGTGATGGCTGAATCTGTCGTCTGCGACGCCTGATTTGGTGTGATGGACGGCGATGCCCGTTTAAAAGCGAGCTTTTACGGTCACTCCGCCATCGCACCAGTTTCAGACGACGGTCTGAAACCCAGCCATCACAGCGGCAAAAACACCGCGCTTCGCGCTGAAAAACTCTTCCTATTGACAATAATCCATCCATGTAGCTCGTTTCTATAAAAAACGTCCTATGAGTTATTCTATCAAACGCCTTGATGAAGTTAACCAATACGATGTTTATGTTTTGATTACTGTGCGCAGCTTTTTCAGTGAAGCGTAGCGAAACGGTGTTTTTGCCGCTGTGATGGCTGCGTTTCAGGATGAAACCGTACTGTACTTTTGGGCTGTGCAAGAGCTTGCTCTTAGGCGCAAGACCGGAAGTGCAGAACGATAGCTCAAAGAGCTCAGCCATCACAAGCGGGGTTTTTCCTGTTTTTGTTTCAGAACAATTCATTTGTGTGAAAGAGCAGGTTTGCTCTCGTCAAAGGTTAGGGCCATAGCCCCCCCTAGGGCCCCCCTTATATAGGGGGCCAAGGGGAGGGGCTAACGCCCAAGTCGGCGGCGATTTGGTCGAAAAGGTCAGGTTCAGCTGTTGACTGAGTGCTGGAACTGGCAGATACGTATAGCTGCCAGACAGCTTCTCTTTGTCGATCAGGGCATGATCCACCACCGACCGACGCATCAAATTAAATGCCCGATTCATAGGTCCATGTTTCATGTTTAAAATTTCAAGTTTTAAGTTTCACGCTTTGGCCAAAAGCTCGGGCGCAAAAGT
>JAEEGL014843785.1_pt1 | contig 53812 bp, 57 predicted proteins | sample 9134231 | NCBI WGS metagenome assembly JAEEGL01 (sample SAMN16246548, study PRJNA631951) | gut metagenome | biome: gut microbiome; feature: rumen; material: fiber-attached | host: Bos | place: Iran: Karaj | collected 2018-10 | reverse complement strand
TCTGACGCCTTCCGACTCCTGCGTTGTCAGCACCGGCGTAGGAACACCAGTTGCAGCAGAAGGTCACGATGAGGGGTTCAAAGTTGTCTGCCATTTGTATCACTCCTTCTCCATTACGGGGTCAAGCAGAGCATCGATCTCTGCGATGATCTGTGCGTTCCTGAATCCGCGCTGCTCCATTGCTCCGGAGGGGCATGCTGCTACACAGCATCCGCATCCCTTGCAGAGACCTGCGTTGACGGAGGACACGGGGTTTCCGTCGGGGCCGATGACGATGGAGATAGCGTTGTACTCACAGCATCCGACACAGGTTCCGCAACCGTTACAGTTGTTGGGGTTGGAGACAGATGCGGTGATACCCTCGGACACGAGGTGGTCCTTGGTGATGATGGTGAGCATCCTGGAGGCTGCTCCGGATCCCTGGGCGATGCACTCGTCCATGAACTTGGGCCAGTGTGCGGCTCCTGCAACGAAGACTCCCTCGGTTGCGAAGTCGACGGGCCTGAGCTTCTGGTGGGCCTCGAAGTAGAATCCGTCCTTGGAGATGGGGACCTTGACCATAACGGCGAGCTTCTCCTTCTCCTCCCTCATGGGTGCGATACCGACTGCGAGAGCGAGGGTGTCGACGGGGATCTTGACCTTCTCTCCGAGGGTGGTGTCGTATGCCTCGACGAAGTTGCCGTCGTATGCGGGCAGCTCGTTGTCGTTGCAGCGCCTGAGGAACCTGACTCCGAGAGAGGATGCCTCGTAGTACATGTCCTCGCGGAATCCGTAGGTCCTGATGTCCTTGTGGATAATGGTGACGTTGGCGGTGGGGTCCTTCTTCTTGATTGCGATCGCGTTGCGGATGGATGCAGCGCAGCAAACACGGGAGCAGTAGCCGACCTTCTCGTTCCTGGAACCGACGCACTGGATGAAGACGACGTTCTTGCCCTGGAACTTGCCAGCGTTGATCTCCTTCTCGAGCTCCACGTAGGTCTTGACCTTTGCGTCAGATCCGTAGTTGTACTCGACGGGTTTGTACTGGGCTGCTCCGACTGCGAACTCGACTGCACCGACGGGGGTCTCGGTTCCGTCCTCGAGGACGACGCGGAAGTTACCGACGTATCCGGGGATCTCCTTGACCTTTGCGTTGAGGTGGACGGTGATCAGGGGGCAGTTCTCGATCTTCTTGATGGTCTCAGCAAGGAACTCGGAGACGAGCTTTCCGTCCTCTGCGTGGGTGAAGTTGGTGGCGAATCCTCCGAGGTGGTCCTCGCGCTCGAAGATGTGAACAGGGATCTTCTGGGCGGCGATGTCCAGAGCGGTGGTCATACCGGTGATACCTCCACCGATGACGGCTGCGGCCTGGGTGACGGGGATCTCAGCTCCCTCGAGAGGCTCGAGGAGGCATGCCTTTGCGATGGCCATCCTGAGGAGGTCCTTTGCCTTCTCGGTTGCTGCCTCGGGGCTGTGCATGTGGATCCAGGAGCACTGGTCACGGATGTTGGCCATGTTGTAGAGGTACATGTTGAGTCCACCATTCCTGCATGCTTCCCTGAAGAGGGGCTCGTGGGTCCTGGGGGTGCAGGATGCGACGACGACCCTGTTGAGGTCGTAGTCGGTGATGAACTGGGAGATCTCGTTGAGGGTGTCCTGTGCGCACGCGTATTTGGTCTCTTTAGAGACAACAACGTGAGGCAGGGACTCTGCGTACTTGGCGACCTCGGGTACGTTCACGACGGAACCGATGTTGATACCGCAGTGGCAGACCCAAACACCGATCCTGGGCTCCTTTCCGGAGACGTCCTTCTCAGCGGGGTACTGCTTAGGCTTGCAGGGCTCCCAGCTGGGGTCGTTGACGATGTTGGCACCGGCCTTAGCGGCTGCTCCGGAAGCCTCAGCGACGGAGGTGGGGATGTCCTTGGGTGCTGCGAATGCACCGGTGACGTAGATTCCGGGCCTGGTGGTCTCGAGGGGGTTGAAGACGGTGGTCTTGGCGAATCCGTACTGGTTGAGCTCGATTCCGAGAACCTTTGCGAACTCCTCTGCTCCCTCAGGGGCCTCAAGACCGATGGAGAGAACGACCATGTCGAAGGTCTTGGAGACACCGTTGTTGTCCTTGTCGGTGTAGTTGACGATGACCTGTTTGGTAACGGGGTCTTCCTCGAGGTTGGAGACACGTGCACCGCGGTGCATGTGGATGCCGTACTCGGTCTCTCCGCGGATGATGTAGGCCTCGAACTCCTTTCCGTAGGACCTGATGTCCATGAAGAAGATGTCCTCGTCGACGTCTCCGTGTTCCTTGGTGATCATTGCCTGCTTGGTTGCGTACATACAGCAGACAGAGGAGCAGTACTGCCTCCATTTCTTCTTGTGAGACCTGGAACCGCAGCACTGAATCCATGCGACGGACTTGGGTCCCTTGGTGGCCTCGTTGTGCTTGTCGGGTACGCCCCACTTGTCCTTGACGATGGTGGAGGGTACGGGGATGTGTCCGTCGAAGGGTCCTGCTGCTCCCTCGAGCCTCTCGTACTCGATGGCAGTGACGACGTTGGCGATCCTTCCGTAGCCGTACTCGGTTGCGGCCTTTGCGTCCCAGACGCTGAATCCGCAAGCGGCGATGACAGATCCGACCTCGATGGTCTCGATCTTGTCCTTGTCCTCGTAGTTGATGGCGTTCTTTCCGCAGGTCTTTGCGCAGACACCGCACTTGCCATCGAGGATCATCTTACACTGGGTAGGGTCGATCAGGGCTTTCCTGGGGACAGCCTGAGCGTGGGGGATGTAGATAGCCCTCCTGGTGGTCAGTCCGTAGTTGAACTGATCGGGGATGCCCCTGGTGGGACATTTTGCGACACAGTCACCGCAAGCGGTACAGGACTCCTCGTCGACGTACCTGGCTTTCTTCTTCAGGGTGACGGTGAAGTTTCCGGCCTCTCCCTCGATCTTCTCGACCTCGGTGTAGGTCATGAGAGTGATGTTGGGGTGTCCAGCTGCATCGGCCATCTTAGGCGACAGGATACATGCGGAACAGTCGTTGGTCGGGAAGGTCTTGTCGAGCATACACATCGTTCCACCGATCGTGGGCAGCCTGTCCACGAGGTAGACATGGATGTTTCTGTCTGCAAGGTCCAGGGATGCCTGAATACCGGCAATTCCTCCGCCAATCACTAGTGCAGATTTGGTTGTCATTTTATGCCTCCGTTCCCAATTGTTGGTTGGAATGATTAATAAGAAGGCGGGCATTATTAAAACCCTTATCACAATACCTTTAAATACTATAAACAGGTTTGAAAGCACCTTTTCCTACGAGTCGAAATTCTTCTCGAACAATATTTAGGGTCGTCAAAATTTTTAATGGCCAGCATTCGAAAACCGATGCGGAAAACGGGTTTTTACAAAAGGTTAATTCAACCATTTTTTGAGTAGAAAAATTGACATACGAATTACCAAATTCGTATACGATTTAGGTTTTTCCTAAATTTTTCGGCAGGAGTCGAAACGATAATAAACTTTATAACCCATCAGCATCACGATATGAGTACCGCTCTTTTGCTGGCACTATTGGTTTGGATGGTCGTTATTGCAACCATCGCGATCGAGCTCTACATCCACCGCTACAGGCTCTTCCTGCGCCCCTCATCAGGGAAAATCCAGCACTTTTTACACCCTCTCCCCTACCCGGAGGAGGGCGAGGACTCGGCATTTTGTAGCCTCTGCCACGGCAAGCTCGGGACCTCCGAAATAGCGGTCTGCGCCTGCGGAAGGAAGTTCCATCCCGACTGCATCAGGGAGTCGGAATGCCCCGGCTGCGGGAACGATCTGCGCCACATGTCGGTACGCAAACCCTCGGTGTTCATGTGCCCCCAATGCCTGGTCCCGGCCCCCGGCGGACTGTGCCCGGAATGCGGTGCCGCCTACCCTCACGGCGACGGGACCTTCCGGTGCGCTGAGTGCGGATCGAACGTCCTCCCCTCGGAGCTCGTCTGCCGCAGATGCGGATGCAGGTACGTGGCGAGGAGAACCAACGGTTATAAGCCCCGGTAACGTTGGAGGCTGCAAGATGACAGTCAAATCGAAGCGCGGAAGGAGGAGGTACCTGGTCTTCACGGTACCCGAATCCGCCTCCCGCGAGAGCATGATCCGCAGCATCCCCGGCGGCAAGAGGTTCAACGTCATCCAGTGCGCCGAGGGCATGGCCATCGTGCGCTGCGCCCCCGACGAGATCGAGGAGTGCACCGGGGCCGTGAGGACCGCCGAGCCCTCCGCTGAACTGGTCACCGTCTCCGGCACCCTGAAGACCCTCAGGGACCGCTATCCCGTGCTTAAACGCAATGCCCCTCCTAAGCCCTCCCGCGCCCCGAAACCCAAGGCCTGAAGGTCTCTCCTTTTACGACAAAATAAATAGGGCTACGCAAGTTCTCCCCCCAAGAGGAATCTAAATGCAACCAGGACAAATGGCATATGATCGGGGAATCACCGTTTTCTCCCCCGACGGAAGGCTGTTTCAGGTGGAATACGCCCGCGAGGCCGTCAAGAAGGGAACGACGACCATCGGCATCAAGTTCAAGGACGGCGTAATTCTCATCGTCGATAAGAGGGTCTCCAGCAAACTCGTGGAGAAATCTATCGAAAAAATCTACGACATCGACGAGTACATCGGATGCGCCAGCTCCGGACTCGTGGCTGATGCCAGGATCCTCGTGGACGACGCCAGGAAAGAGGCTCAGATCCACAAGGTCAACTACGGCGAGAACATCGGCGTGGAAATGCTCACCAAGAAGGTCTGCGATTACGAGCAGAACTTCACCCAGTACGGCGGGGCCCGTCCCTTCGGAACCTCCCTGCTGGTAGCGGGAACCGACGACGTCGGTATCCACCTCTTCGAGACCGACCCCTCGGGCGCCCTCGTCGCCTACAAAGCGACCTGCATCGGCTCCGGCCGCCCCGTGGTCATGGACATCCTCGAGAAGGAGTACAAGGACGACATGACCTACGATGCCGCCCTCAAGCTCGGACTCAAGGCACTCTCCACCGCCATCGACGAGAAGCTCAAGGCGGACTCCATCGAGGTCGGAGTGGTCCGCACCGACGCGAAATTCAGAAGGCTCACAGAGGATGAGATGGCCAAGGCCCTCGCCAAGACCGCCGACAAGCCCAAGGCATCCTCCAAGAAGACCGAGAAGGCCTGAAGGCTGGTAGTTTGGTCGAGCTCGACGATGCGATAATCGCCAGATTGGAGAGCCACGGCGAGAGGTTCGAGATCCTTCTCGACCCCGTCGCCATGGACGAGATCAAGAAAGGCAAGGAGATCGATCTCAGCGAATATCTGGCAGTGGAGGATGTGTTCAAGGATGCCCACAAGGGCACCCGTCCCGAGAAGGCGAAGATCACCGAGGTCTTCGGTACCGAGGACATCATCGCCATCGCCAAGCACATCATCGAGAAGGGCGAGGTCCAGATGACCACCGAGCAGCGCAAGGAGCTGGTCGATGCGAAGAAGAAGCAGATCATCGCCTACATCGCTGCCAACGCCATCAACCCCCAGACCAAGCTGCCCCACCCCCCGCTCCGTATCGAGCTAGCCCTCGAGGAAGGCAAGTTCCACGCGGACATCTCCCGCCCCTTCGACAAACAGGTCGAGGACGCGATGAAGGTGCTCCGCCCCCTGCTGCCCATCCGTTTCGAGAAGAGCCGCATCGCCATCAAGCTTCACGGCGACGACTACGGAAGGTGCTACGACGACCTCATCAAGTACGGTATGGTCGATAGGGAGGAGTGGGCCGCCGACGGTTCGTGGATCGGGCTCATGGAGGTCCCCGCAGGACTCCTGCCCGAACTCCAGGAGAAGCTCAGACAGAAGACCAAGGGGACCGCCTCGGTCAAGCTGCTGAGCGCATGATTACATTCAAGAGTGATAAAATGGAAAAAAGAAGCGCCAGAAGGACACGTGAGATCGTGATCCCCGGAGACGTGCTCGGCAACGCCGACGAGTACAAGGCCGGAGAGAACGCTTACGAGCTGGACGGCAAGATCCGCGCCAACGTTATAGGAACCAAGACCTATACCAACGACGCGGTAGGAGTTACCGTGATGGGCGGATTCTACATGCCCGTCACCGGCGATACAGTCATAGGAATAATCAACGACGTGGGCCCCTCCAACTGGATGCTGGACATCAACGCCCCCTACCCCGCGCCCCTGCACGTCAGCGAGGTGCCCTGGAAGGTGGAGTTCGGTGACACCTCCAGGTTCCTGACCGTGGGCGACGTCGTCCTGCTGAAGATCCTCATGGTCGACGAGAGCAAGAAGATCCAGGTCACCATGAAGGATTCCGGCCTCAGGAAGATCGAGGGCGGACAGCTGGTGGAGATCTCGTATTCCAAGATCTCCAGGGTCATCGGCAAGAGCGGATCCATGATCCAGATGCTGAAGAACATGACCGACTGCCGCATCTTCGTCGGCCAGAACGGAAGGATCTGGATCGACGGAGACGGAGAGAACGTGGATGTCGCCGCAGAGGCGATCAGAATTATCGAGAGAGAGTCCCGGTCCGCCAACCTCACGGACAGGGTCAGGGAGTTCATCGAGAAAAGACTCCCGCAGTCCGAAGAGGACGAAGAGGAGGATTCCGAATGAGCGGACATACAGACATGGTATTGGTAAACGAGGACGGCATCAGGATCGATGGCCGTAGGATTGACGAGAAAAGGCCCATCAAGATCGAGGCGGGCGTCCTGAAGAACGCGGACGGCTCCTGCTACCTCGAGATCGGCAAGAACAAGGTCCTGTGCGCCGTCTACGGCCCCAGGGAGTGCAAGCCCAGGCACCTGCAGGACCCCACCAAGGCCGTCGTCCAGGTCAAGTACAACATGGAGGCATACTCCGTCACCGACAGGAAGAGGCCCGGAACCGACAGGAGGTCCGTCGAGATCTCCAAGCTCATCGCCGAGGCGCTCGAGAATGTCGTCCAGACCGAGCTCTACCCCCGCGCATCCATCGATGTGTACATCGAGATCCTCCAGGCCAACGCCGGAACCAGGTGCGCCGGACTCACCGCCGCATCCGTGGCACTCGCAGACGCAGGAATCCCCATGAGGGACCTGGTGCCCGCCATCGCCTGCGGAAAGGCCGACGGCAACGTCCTCCTCGACCTCAACAAGGAAGAGGACAACTACGGACAGGCCGATGTGCCCCTCGCCATCGTCCCCTCCACCGACGAGATCGTCCTCCTGCAGATGGACGGCAACATGACCAGGGCCGAGCTCGACCACGGACTCGACATGGCGTTCGCCGCAGCCCACGAGGTGTACGAGGTCCAGAGGGACGCGCTGAAGAGGCGCTACACCGAGATGTCCAAGAAGGAGGGTGATTCCGATGAGTAACTACGTAACTTCGCAGATCAAGAGAGACCACCTCATGAACCTCCTCGCAGAGGGCAGGAGGGAGGACGGCAGGCAGCTCGACGAGGTCAGGAAGATCACCGTCGAGACCGGCGTCATCGAATCCGCCGAGGGTTCCGCCAAGGTCAGCCTCGGCAACACCACCGTCATGGCGGGAATCAAGATCATCCCCGGCGCACCCTACATGGATGCTCCCGGAGACGGAGTCATCACCACCGGCGCGGAGCTCATCCCCCTGGCGCACTCCACCTTCGAACCCGGACCCCCCAGCGAGGACGCCATCGAGCTCGCCCGTGTGGTCGACCGCGGTATCCGCGAGTCCGGAATGATCGATGTCAAGAAACTCTGCATCAAAGAGGGAGAGGAGATCTGGATGGTCTTCATCGACATCTATGCCCTCGACTTCGACGGCAACCTCTTCGACGCCTGCAACCTCGCGGCTGTATGCGCCCTCAGGTCCGCCAAGGTCCCGTGGAAGCAGTACGGAAAGGGCGAGGAGGACCTCCCCATGCCCGTCACCTGTCTCCCCATCTCCGTAACGGAGTGCAAAATAGGTAATGATTTAATAGTAGACCCTAATTTCGACGAAGAAGCGATAGCTGCAGCCCGTCTGACGGTTACAACCGACGACGATGGCAACTTCAGGGCCATGCAGAAGGGCGGCAGGGGATCCATTACCCGCAGCGACCTGTCCCTGTGTCTTGACAGGGCCGTCGAAATCGGTAAACAGATCAGAAAAATCATTGGGTGATTAAAAATGTCAAAGAGAACTGAGAAAGCAGGAACAGCAGGCAGGTTCGGAGCAAGGTACGGAGTCGTTGTCCGCAACAGGGTCAAGGCAATCGAGGCCCACGAGAAGGCAAAGCACGAGTGCCCCAACTGCCACCACATGAACGTCAAGAGGGTCTCTGCCGGAATCTGGCAGTGCAGCCGCTGCGGCAACAAGTTCGCAGCCGGTGCATACAGCCCCAAGATCAAGAGGGCAGAGGACATGTCCACTGCCTCCGTTGAGCAGTAAGCTTACCGGTGATCCCGATGTCCGATTACAGATGCGCCAACTGCGGCGAGCCCATCAAGAACGAATACGGCGACAGGGCACACCAGTGCGACAAATGCGGGTCCTGGATCTTCATCAAGGAAAGACCCAACGAGAAGAAGACCCTCAAGTCGGACTGATATGCCCTCAGCCGTCCTCACCATCGCAGAGAGCGGTGCGGCCAACACGGTCTCGTCACTGAGCCCGGAGGCCCGCCGCGACCTCATGCGTACCCACGCGGAGATACGCATGGAGGGCGATGAAGCGGTCATGACCATCGAAGCGTCGGATACCTCAGCCATGAGGGCTGCGCTCAATTCTTTCCTGGAATGCGTCATGATCACCGAGGACATCGATAAGATTACGAAGGGAACACTATGAACGGAATGAGCCCCCAGCTTCAGAACCAGATTACCCAATACCAGCAGGTCCAGCAGCAGCTCCAGGCCACCGCCACCCAGAAGGTCCAGATGCAGTCCCAGCAGAAGGAGATGCAGAGGAGCCTGGAAGAGCTGAACAAGTCCACCGGCGATGTTTACAAGACCGCCGGAGCCCTTCTCATCAAGGTGGACGACAAGGAGGCCGTCAAGGCCGACCTCGAGGAGAGCCTTGAGACCCTGGAGATCAGGATCAAGAGCCTCGAGAGGCAGGAGCAGAGCCTCCGCGAGAGGTTCGAGGTCCTCCAGGACTCCATCAACAGAGCCATGGGCAACGCCCCCGCCCGCCCCGCCGACGACGAGGAGTGAACCCGCTTACCTTTTCAGGGGCCTTCGGGCCCCAGCACATTTCCCATATAGATTTTAAGGGAATTATCATATTGACCCCTATGACTGACGCCTTGGTACTGAATGACGTACGCAAGAGCTACGGCGAACGCGAGGCCGTAAAAGGTATCTCATTCTCCATCAAGGAAGGGGAGATCTTCGGACTCATCGGGCCCAACGGAGCCGGCAAGACCACCACGCTCCGTATGATCTGCACATTGCTCGAACCCACGTCTGGCACTATCACTATATGCGGCCACGACAACCGCTCGGAGGCAGCCGAAGTAAGGAAGATTCTGAGCTATCTCCCCGAAGATGCGGGAGCATACAAGGACCTGACCGGCAGGGACTACCTGAAATTCATGGCCGGATTCTTCGCCTCCGGAGAGGAGTTCGAGAGGATGGTGGCCAAGGCCATCGAACTCAGCAATCTGGGCGACCGTATCGACTCCAAGATCAGCACCTACAGCAAAGGAATGTCCAGGAGGCTGCTCATCGCCAGAGCCATCATGTCCGAGCCCAGGCTGGCGGTAATGGACGAGATCACATCCGGACTCGATGTGATGAACGCATTCGAGATCCGCGAACTTGTCAGAGAACTCACAAACCACGGCGTCACCGTACTGATATCCTCTCACAACATGTACGAGGTCGAGAACCTCTGCGACCGTGTTGCGATGATTAATCACGGAGAGCTCATCCTCTGCGGGACCCCGAAGGAACTCAAGGAGCAGTTCGATGCGAACAACCTCGAAGAGGTCTTCATCAAGGCGGTGAGGAAATGAACCATCTCGCCAACATAACCAAGAAGGAACTGAAGGAACTCCTGACGCCTGGCACTATCGTCTCCATCATCATGGTGGTCATCCTCTTCTCCTGCCTCGGAACCATGATGAGCGGTCAGAGCGAAGATGTTGCGGCCCCCAAAGAGATAGGCATCGTCTACGGCGGAGAACTGGATACCGACCTCACTCAGTACACGCAGGGCAGCGATACTATTCACGTCACCCCCAGATGGCTCATTACCAACGCATACAGCTCGACCTACGGTGTCAAGGACCCTACGGCCATAGCGAACCATCTCCACTTCATGACAGCGGCGTATGGGCAGAATGAGGCCATACTCAATGAGATGAGATCTAACAACTACGAGTATGTCCTTTCCATCCCCACCGATCTGAAGGCGAATTTCGATGCCAGCAAGCAGACGACAATCTCCACCTACTTCATCTACAAACAGGGCGGACTGTTCAGCAGCGTCTCCAGCTCAACCGGCACACTCATGGTTGACAGCATGTCCACCCTGCTCACTTACGCAATCGAGGCCAGTTCCGACCCCACTACCGCAGTATTCGCTACCAAACCGATCACATCGGACATCGATTCCTCCTACACGGAGGTCGCAGGCCAAGTCCGTCAGGGAGTAACTCCGTATCAAATCTACAGCTCCATGATGGGTCAGACCCTCATCGTCCCCATCATCGTCATGATCGTGATCATCATGGTCGGCAGCGTGGTCATCTCCTCCATGGGAAGCGAAAAGGAGAACAAGACCCTCGAGACCCTGCTCACCATGCCCATCCGCAGGACCACCATCGTTGGCGGAAAACTGCTGGCGGCAGCCATCATGGGACTCGTCTACGGAGTCTGTTACATGGGCGGAATGATGATGTACTCCAAAGGACTGACCAGCGGACTCACCGACAGTTCTGTGGATCTGGCACAGTACGGTCTCGTGATGGACACCTTCGACTGGATTATCCTCCTGGTGGTCCTCTTCCTCGCCATCTTCAGCGCACTGGGTATCTGCATGATTCTCGGTGCCTTCACCAAGAACTACAAGATGGCGCAGACCATGACCCTGCCCATCAGCGGACTGGCGATCATTCCCATGTTCGTCTTCATGTTCTCGAGCTGGGAGAGCCTCGGTACCGTGGGTCAGGCATTGATGTTCCTGATACCGTTCTCGCACCCCATGATGGCCATGGACAACCTGATTTTCGGGAACCTCGGCATCGTACTGGCGGGAATCGCCTATCTGGTGGCGTTCGACATCATCATGATTCTTATCACGGTAAGGATATACAACTCAGACATACTGATCACTGGCCTCGGCCAGAACAAGACGGTGGTCAGGATACAGAAGATATTCACAAAGAAGGGAGAGCATGAGGACGAATGAGATACTCGGCAGGCTCCGCGGGAGCAAGAAGATCATCCTGACGCACGGCAACTCCGACATGGATGCCATCGGTTCGGCGTACGCCCTCAAAAGCTGCTTCGAACCGGCCGACATCTGGGCCCCTGCAGGCGTGGACCGCGTGGCGAGGATGGTGGCCGATAAGCTGGAGATCCCCATCCTGGAGACCGCCGACCTCAAGGATTACGACCTCGTCGTGGTGGTGGACACATCCTCCCCCGACCTCCTCCAGACCGAGGGTCTGACGGTACCTCCGGACAGCCTGATCATCGACCATCACGCGCCCACCGGCAAGTGGGAGGGCATGGATTTCAACTGCGACGAGAGCCGCACCTCCTGCTGCGAGATCGTCTACGATCTCATCACCGCCGCCGGGATCGAGATGGATAGAAAGACCGGTCTGGCACTGCTCGGAGGGATGCTCACCGACAGCGGCCACTTCCAGTTCGCCGACAGCAGGATGCTGAGGACCTTCGCGGACATACTCGACAAGTGCCATATACCTATGGACGAGGCTCTCCTCCTGGTACGCGCACCCGTCAGCATGTCCGAGCGTTCCGCCGCCCTGAAGGCCGTCGGACGCTCCAAGTTTGAGAAGGTCGGAGACATGATCGTCGCCGTCTCCTACGGAAGCAGCTTCGAGGCCGCCTCCTGCAGGGCGCTCATGGCGTCCGGAGCGGACGTGGTGTTCGTGGGTTCCCAGCGGGACGAGGAGTTCCGTGTGAGCGCAAGGGCGACCCAGGAGATGGTCAGGAGGGGCATCAAGCTCGACGCCATCATGGGTCAGCTAAGCAAGGAGACCACCACCGACGGCGGAGGCCACGGCGGAGCCGCGGGTATGACCGGAGTGGGTGATGCTGAGGCCATGATCCACATGTGCATGATGAAGACCATGGACGAGTTCCGCAACATCAAGAAGAAGATGGAAGCGGAAAGGGACTCGCCGGGTTCCCCCGGCGAGTGATAAACTCTTAATTGTTTTCAGCGGAGCTTTCCGAGACCCTTCAGGATCTCGACCACCCTGTCGTAGTTCTCGGGGTGTGCCGCAAAGAACTCGTTGACGGGTGCCAGGACCCTGTTGATGCCGTCTGCGACCCCTGCCTTGAGGTCGACAGGTCCGAGGGCTCCGGAGAAGTATGCCTCGGTGAGGGCCTCGTAGGAATCGTAGGACACGTTGCCGCCGTACTTCTCGGGACGCTCGATGTCCATCCTGCCGAACCTGGGGAATATGATGTACTTGGCGATCATCAGCATGGGGTTAGTGCCCTCGTTCTCCCTCTCGGGGGGACAGTAGGCCTTCTTGATCTTCTGCCTGACGGAGTCGGGGGTGTCGTGGATGTTGATGCTGCTGGTGGGGTCGCTCTTCGACATCTTCATGTCGATCATGGCCGCGGACTGCTCGTCCATGGACTTGGCCTCCTCGCGGACGGTCTTGTCCTTGGCGCCGTCGCCGTTCATCCTCGCTCCGCCCTTCAGACCGGGGAGCAGAGGGGTGTGGATGGCGATGGGCTTCTTCCATCCGAATTTCTCGGCGACCTCGCGGGCCAGCATGTTGACCCTCCTCTGGTCTATTCCGGCGTAAGCGACATCGACTCCGAGCTGGAACATGTCGACGCACTGCATGAGGGGGTAGATGATCTTGGAGGAGTCCAGCTCCGCCTCGTCCTCCTTCCTTCCCATGATGGTCATGGTCCTCTTGATCCTGGAGAGGGAGGTGATCTTTCCGACCTTGATGATATTCTCCCAGTAGGAGAGGTCGTTGACGACGTCCTGCGCGTACCTGAACTCCACCTTGTCGGCAGGAACCCCGAGCGCGACGAAGCAGTCCTCCATGTACCTGGCGACCGCACGGATGTTGTCGAGGTTTCCTCCCACCTTGTCGTTGATGGATGCGTGCCAGTCGGCCCAGAGGATGATTACCTTGAATCCTGCGTCGCAGAGATCCTTGATCTTGGCGGTGACCAACGCCCATCCCATGTGGACGATTCCGGATGGCTCGAAACCGATATAGGCCAGAGGCTGCTCCTTGGTCTCCAGGACGGTCCTGAGCTCTTCCTCGCTCACGACTTCCATCGTATTCCTTTTGATAAGCGCAAGTCTCTCTTCCACAGTCATGTTGTTTGATGCCATCGTTATCGACAACCGTTGTGGTACGGATATGCTCATTAGTTAAAAAAATAGGGGGAAGGCAGCCCTGGGAAGAGACGGATTCCTGTCGATAATAAAGTGGATTTATAAACCGCTTTAATAACGGTCCGAATAGTTAAATTCGGTTTAGTATAATCGAACACAATAAAATTTTTCTATATTTTTTTAATATAATCTATTTTAAGAAAATGAATATAAATACTAATTTAGTAAATTATCAAATATGGATGAATCAAAATTCATCTCTTCCATAGCAGGAGAAGTAAGATTCGATACGGACGGCATGTTTTCATACTTCCAACCGAGCGAACTGCCTTTCGACCTGCAGATCGGTAAGGACATGATCAGAAAGTCCCGCGAGACGCTCATCTCCCTCAGCAATCTGAACGGAAGGGTATCGGGCATGGAAGAGGAGGAAAAGGACATCCTTCTGAGCATGCTTGTACTCAAGGAATCGGTCCATAGCTCATCCATCGAAGGGACCAGGTCCACGATCAGAGACATGTACCGTTCGGAGAAGAATAAGGTGGATGAAACCGTCCGGAGGGATGTCGAAGAGATCAACAACTATCGGGAAGCCCTCCTCAGCGGTATCGCACACCTTCAGAACGGCGGGAAGATTGATGTCGGGCTTCTGCACAGCCTTCACCGGACCCTGATGAACGGTGTCCGCGGAGGCAACAAATCTCCCGGGGAATTCAAAACCTCCCAGAATGCCATCGGTACCCCGGGCGATACCCTGGAGACTGCCAAGATGGTTCCTGCGCCGCCTGCTGCAGTAGAACGTCTCATAGACAATCTCCTTGACTACATCGATTCCGACGAGGACCCCCTGATAAAGATCGCTTTGATCCACTACCAGTTCGAAACGATACACCCGTACAGAGACGGCAACGGAAGGATCGGGAGGCTGCTGATCATGCTGCTCCTCTGTAAGGAAGGCATCCTGACCTACCCTGTGATCTACCCAAGCGAATACTTCGACAGGAACCGCAGCAGATACATCGACCTCCTCTTCGAGGTGAGTTCGGAAGACCGGTTCACGGAATGGTTCTCGTTCTTCCTGAGTGCTTTGAAAGAACAGGCTGACAGATCGTTCGCCATGATCTCCGCCCTGGCCGCATACAGAAAGCAGCTGTACTCCCGCTGTGCCAGCAAAACGGAAACGGATCTGGTCGGACTCTTCTTCGTGAATCCGTACCTGAATTCGAAGGATGTTGCGGACAAATGCGGAGTATCCTCGCCAACTGCGATGAAACTCCTCTCCAAGATGGAATCCGCAGGTATCCTGAGAGAGACCACCGGGCGGAAGAAGAGCAGGCTGTATGTGGCCGACGGGGTCCTGGATATCCTCATGGGTCGCTGAGGGAGAAAACGCTTATCCCGATGATGCGATACCGTTCCCGATGTATGACGAACTGGTGGCAAGCCTGGAATCCTCGCCCGTGGTGATGAAGAACGGATACCCCTACTTCGTCCACCCGCTCACCGACGGCGTCCCCCATATGGATCCCAAGGTCCTGAAGGAGGTCCTCGCATGGATGTACGATGTCTGCGACTTCGACTGCGATTACCTCGTTGCACCTGAGGCCATGGGCATACCGCTGGCGGTGCCCGTCTCGCTGGAGAAGGACATCCCCTACACCGTCGTCAGGAAGAAGATCTACGGGCTGCCGGGAGAGGTTGTCTTCGAACAGAAGACGGGATATTCCGACAGCAGGATGAGCCTCAACGGCCTGAAGAAAGGCGACAGGGTCATCATCATCGATGATGTGATAAGCACCGGGGGTACACTGGTGGCGCTCATCGAGGCTGTCAGGTCCACGGGAGCGGAGATCGTCGATATCCTCATCCCCGTCGAGAAGAACGACGGCAAGGACCTGGTCCTGGAGAGGACCGGGCTCAGGGTGAAGACCCTGGTCAGGGTATCGGTCGTCGACGGAAAGGTCCAATGCAGAACCTGCTAACTGTAATGCCCTCTTCTTAAACCGTCCGTGCCGTGGACGGGATGTGGGTCCCGACATCATCTTTTTGGTACTGTCCGCAGGCGTCATAGGCGCCGCCATCGGGACGTTCACGGGTTTGGTGCCGGGCATCCACGTCAACACGGCCGCCACCGTGCTCCTGGGGTCCTATCCCCTCATGGAAGGCATCGTATCCGGATTCTGCGACCCTTCCTTCACCCCCGTCCTGATATCCTGCTGCATCATGTCCGCGGCGACGGTCCATTCCTTCGTGGACTTCGTCCCGTCGGTGTTCATAGGTGCCCCCGATCCCGACGATTCGCTGACCGTCCTGCCCGGGCACAGACTGCTCTCCGAGGGTCGGGGGATGACCGCGGTGAGGGCCGCCGCCATCGGCAGCGCGGTAGGCTCCGTATCCGCTCTGGCACTATCGGTCCCGCTGCAGTGGCTCATGCTCCGCGGAGGGTCGGAGATCATCGACTGTTTCACGTTGGGAGTGGTCACTGTGACCCTCCTCGTCATAGTCCTCGTGTCTGAGGACAGGCTCGTCACGGCAGCCCTGCTGATCCTCACCGGACTCATGGGCATGATCGTGAATTCCGGCACGATTCCCGTTTTCGGCATCATCGACGGGGGTACGCTCCTGTTCCCCCTGCTGACCGGACTCTTCGGACTCCCTCCTCTGCTGGATACCGCTTCTGGAGGGAGGATCCCCGCACAGCGTGACGACGGGACCGATCCCGTGGGACCTGTCCCCGGGATCAGAGGGGTCGCCACAGGGATAATCGCAGGATGGTTCCCCGGGATCACCGCCACCGCCGGAGCGACATTGGCCTCCGCGGTGACCCGCGAGAACGACCCGGCCAGGTTCATATCGATGACCGCCAGCATCGGAACGGTGACGTCCGTGTTCTCGGTGGTCACCCTCTCCGTCTCCGGCAGCGGGAGGTCGGGGCCGTGCATGGCGGTGAAACAGGTGATTGGGGAATCCCTGGGAGGGTTCTGCTCCGAGGCCTTCGTCCTGATTCTGATGAGCATGGCCCTCGCCTCGCTGCTCGGCTACGCAGCCACCATCGGCGCAGGGAAGATGATGGTCCGCGTCTCCGGCAGGATCTCTCCGGAGACCCTGGGAAATGCTGTGCTGGCACTTATCGTGATTCTGGTGCTGCTGTTCACCGGGCCGTTCGGACTCGCAGTACTGGTGATCTCGGCGGCGGTGGGCCGCATCCCTCCCGCTCTCGGGGTCAGCAGGGTGTGCCTGACGGGCTGCCTGATGGTGCCTGTCGTCCTGAACACAGTCCTGTGAAATTCTATATATGCTTACCATATGGAACGCTTATGAACGAGCTGCTCGACAGGAAACATACAGGTATGTTACTGGCAGTGGTCTTCTTCGCCACCTTCATGGACGGAGTCGATGGGAGCATCGTCAACGTCGCCCTTCCCGACATAGGCAGTTCGTTCGGTGTCGATACCGGCACCGTTTCGTGGGTGTCCATCACCTACATGATGATACTGGCAGGTACCCTGGTGGCCTTCGCCAGAATCGCGGCCGACAAGGGCATAAGACTCATCATGGCCCTCGGCTTATCTATCTTCACGATAAGCTCGCTTTTCTGCGGCATATCCGTCTCGTTCCCCATGCTCATCGCGGCAAGGGCCGCCCAGGCCGTGGGTGCGGGCATGATGGCCGCTGCCGGCCCCATGTGCTGCGTGGTCCACCTTCCCCCGGAGAAGCTGGCCTTCGGCCTTTCCATCGTGACCATCGGCGCCTCGATGGGATTCGCCATCGGTCCCGCCCTCGGAGGGGCCATCGTCAACTTCACGGATTGGAACTGGATCTTCCTGATCAACATCCCTCTGGGTTTGATTGCCGTCCCGCTGATGCTCATGGCCGTGCCGAAGAGCACCGTACCCGCCGGGAAGTCCACCCTGGACAAGGCGGGCGCCGTGTTGCTGCTGGTGGCAATAGTTCTCATCACCTTCGCGATCGAGACCCTCTCCCACTCCGATATGAGGACGTATTCCGTCATCGCCGGAGCGGTGGGGCTTATTGTATTGGTGGTATTCATCCGCGTCGAGCGGAACCGCGAGAATCCCCTCCTGAAACTCTCCATGTTCAGACGCTGGGACTTCGCCCTCATCTTCATAACCCTGATGGAGATCAACATGGTCTTCATGGGCATCCTGTATCTCGTGCCGTTCTATGCCGAGATATGTCTGGGGATGTCGTCCCTAACCACCGGACTGTTCCTGCTGTCCTCGCCGCTGGTTACCGCCATCTTCGGCATGCCCCTGGCGAGGCTCTCGGACACCAAGGGCAGGATGATCTTCTGCGTCCTGTCGGGAGTGTTCGCCGTGGCGACGTTCATCATCTTCATCTTCGCGGCGGACAACATGCACTGGGCGCTGTTCCTGACCACCATGATCCTCATGGGACTCTCCTGGGCCTGCGTCGGCGGCCCCATGGCCTCGCGCCTGGTAGAACATGCGGGCGACGAACCCGAGATGGCATCCTCCCTCACCAACGAGGCGTATTACATCGGAGGTGCCGTAGGTACCGCCCTCACCGCACTCGTTTTCACCCTCGCCTCGGGCACGGACGGCATCGACATAGATTCGCTCACCGCACCCGTGTTCCTGAGCGGTATCACCGCGGCGGCAGCGGTGCTGCTGGTAATATCTGCGACCATCGCGGTTCTGTCCTTCATCGTGAAGGACAAGAAGAAGTTCTGAGCTCACCTGAGCTTGGATTCGGCCTTCGCCATGAACTTGTCGGAATGGACTATGAAACGCTCGTGGAACCCTGTACCCACGTCCCCGAAGGCGTCCGTGACGGAGACCGCGAACCTGATGCGGGCGCGGTCCATCTCGGTCACCGTTACCCTGCAGAGGACCTCGGTCCCCACGGGAGATGCCGACACGTGCCTGATGTCCACCAGGGTGCCCACGGTGGTGTCCCCCTCGGGCAGGTAGGGTGCCACGGCGGCGGAGGCGGCCTCCTCCACCAGCAGGATCATCCTGGGTGTGGCGAGGACCGGCAGCGTACCGCTCCCCCAGGAGAGCGCGGTATCCTTTTCCTCGACGGCAAGCCTCTTCTCGAAAACGAGTCCTGGGACTATCATGAGGACCTCATCCCCGAACCGATATTTGGATATTGGCGATGGTCCCGCGGCCCGGTGCTCTCGCAATCCATTTATCGGGGAATCGACATACCCACCGCGGATGGGACCATGAGCTTGGAGAACGAATTATTCCACGAGCTGTTACTGACGAGGGATGACCTCAGGAAGAAATACGCAAATGCCAACGGAAGGGAGCCGCCCATATGCAGCGACGAAGCCCTGAAAGAGATGGCGCAGCGCGTGCCTACCAAGCTGGAGGATTTCAAGGCCATAGAGGGCATCGGCGACCGTTTCGTCGACCAGTACGGCCCGGCCTTCCTCGCGGTCACCAAGAAATACGCGGTCACGGCGGCCAAGGGTTCCGCCATCGACCGCCGCCTGGCCCAGACGCTCAGGGAGCTGCAGAAGAAACTGGTCAACATCAGCAAGGCCAACCGTCTGCTCTTCCAGCCCAGGACCAGCAAGAAGTACTCCTTCGACCCCTGCGTCACCGGACGCGGCACCGAGGCCCTGGGCCTCATCTTCGGGAGCAAGAGGGTAGTCAACCTCTGCGACGCCAAATCCAAGGAGGAGGCAAAGGTCTTCAAGCGCGTCAACGAGATCATCAGGGAGGTCAACCGCGACCAGAGGGAGAAGGGAGCCTTCGACCTCTACCTGGCGTACCCCTTCGTCGAGGGCCGTCTCGTCGGCGACGACGATTTCCCCATCCGCGCCCCCCTCGCCCTGTTCCCCGTGACCCTGGAGAAGGAGGGCACCGTCATCAAGCTCAGGATGGACGACAGCAGGGATGCCGTGTTCAACAACACCCTCCTGCTCGCATCCATGAAGATCGGCGGCAGGAACCGCCCCCTGCCCGACAACGTCATCGAGACGTACGACGAGAAGAACTTCATCAACGACCTCAGGCAGTTCTACGAGGGCGAGGGTCTGCACCTCGAGTTCCCCCCGAAGAAGACCGTCACCGAGTTCACCGAATACAGGGTATCCGAGTTCCCCGACTACGCGCCGGGAGAGCTGCACGTGGTCCACAACATCGTGGTCGGCAAGTACCCTTCCTACTCCAGCTTCATCCAGAGGGACTTCGACACCCTCCTGTCCGGGAAGGAGATCAACAACAGCCTCTCCGACCTCATCAAGGACCTGAACAACGAGGACTTCTATTCCGACTACCCCCTGCCCCTGTCCGACGAGGACATGAAGTCCCAGGGGGTCATGGCATCGGAGAAGGACCTCTACTACATCAACTCGCTCAACAGCGCCCAGGAGAACATCCTGACCGCCATCCAGAAGAAGGACGAGCTCGTCGTGCAGGGCCCTCCCGGAACCGGAAAATCACAGGTCATCACCGGGCTCATCTCCGCCGCGGTGGCCACCGGTAAGACCGTGCTGATGGTGTCCGAGAAGAAGACCGCCCTCGACGTCGTGTACTCTAGGATGGGTCCCCTCTCCAAGTTCTGCATGCAGATCGACGACACCGCCGACAAGGAGAGCTTCTACAAGCAGCTGTCCACCATGCTCAGCATCCAGCCCGTGGCCCAGTCCGTCAGCGTGGATGCCATCTCCGCGGAGATCGACCGCGACATCGGCAAGCTCACGCACATCGCGTCCGAGGTTTACGACGAGGGAGACTTCGGGATCCCCGCCTGCAGCCTCTACGCCATGGACCGGTGGCTCGACCTCAACGACAAGGTCCAGTACGAGGCCTACAAGCGCTACAAGGACGGGGTCGCTCCCGCCCTCACCCGTGCCGACTTCCCCACCGTCAAGGACCTGCACGTCAAATTCTCCAACCCCGTTCTGGTCAACAACATCCGCGACTACGAGAACGTCCTCGACAAATCCCCGTGGATGGCCTTCATGAAGGCCGACCTCAGCAGCTACGAGCTCAGCGAGATGAAGGCCGACCTCGAACGCCTGGACGCCGAGGTGAGGGACCTCAACAGCAAGGGATTCATCTCCAGGCTGTTCTCCAAGGGCAAGGTCACCCGCGACGCCACCGACCTCGCGAACAAGTACTTCACCAACTTCAGCAACAAGACCATAGAGGAGATCAAGAGCGACCCCGTGGCCCTCATCGACACCGTCGACGACTACGACGTCTTCTGCGCCAGGTCCACCGTCTACCGCGGACTCACCGACATGGAGAAGGACTACGGCAAGAGCCTCCTCGACCTCAGCAGGGACATGAGGAGCTCGGACGCCACCACCAACGACGAGATCTACCGGTTCATCCTCAACGACCACCTGCAGAGGTTCGACGCCTCCCACAAGGACATCCTCCAGGAGCTCCACGACTTCGACAGCATCATCGCCAACATCGACCGCAACATGACGCAGAAGCGCGCCATGACCCGCAGGATGATGGAGAGCATCCTCAGCAACGACCTCAGGTACATCACCGAGTCCAAGAGGAAGGGCGATATAGCCAGGATCGTCGAGAACAAGAGGAAGTGGAGCCTCAACAAGTTCATCAACCGCTATGGGTTCGAACTCTTCAAGGGCATCCGCGTATGGCTGCTCACACCCGAGGTGGTGTCCGACATCATCCCCATGGAGATGGGTCTGTTCGACCTGCTGATCTTCGACGAGGCATCGCAGATGTACGTCGAGAAGGGCATTCCCTCCATCTACCGCGCCAAGAAGGTCGTCATCGCCGGCGACCACAAGCAGCTCAGGCCCTCCAGCCTCGGTACCGGAAGGGTCAGCTACGACGAGGACGAGGATGACGAGGACGAGATGGTCAACGGCGCCCTCGAGGAGGAGAGCCTCCTGGACCTGGCCCGCGCCAGGTACGACAGCATCCTGCTGAACTTCCACTACAGGTCCCGCTTCGAGGAGCTCATCGCGTTCTCCAACTACGCCTTCTACGGAGGCAAGCTCTACGTCTCCCCCAACATCGTCCAGCCCGAGAGGCCACCCATAGAGGTGATCAAAGTGGACGGGACCTGGGTGGACAGGCACAACGAGGCCGAGGCGGACAAGGTCGTGGAGATCCTCAGGGAGTTCTTCCTGACCAGGCAGAACCGCGAGACCGTCGGCATCATCACCTTCAACGTGTCGCAGCGCGACCTGGTTTACGACAGGATCGAGGACTACGCGGCCATCGACCCGGCGTTCGCCACCGCCGTCTCCGAGGAGATGAAGCGCTTCGACAACGGCGAGGATGTCGGTCTCTTCGTGAAGAACATCGAGTCCGTGCAGGGTGACGAGAGGGACGTGATCATATTCTCCGTCGCCTACGCCAAGAACGAGGAGGGCAAGTTCATGCAGAGGTTCGGATGGCTGAACATGCGCGGAGGGGAGAACAGGCTCAACGTGGCCATCTCCCGCGCCAAGAAGAAGATCTACATCGTGGACTCCATCGAGCCCGAGGACCTCCAGGTGGACAACCTCAAGAGCGACGGCCCCAGGATCCTCAAGAAGTACCTCCAGTACGCCAAGTCCGTCAGCGACGGCAACACCCCGCTGGCACATTCCATCCTGCAGAGCTTCGTGCCCCGTCAGGACGAGTACGCGGACGAGATCGGCAGCGAGACTCCCGTCATGAACAGGGTGTATACTGCCCTGGTCAGGAAGGGCTACACCGTCGAGAAGAACATCGGGATCGGCGGATACAGCATCGACCTGGCGGTCAAGCAGGACAATAAATTCATCCTCGGAATCGAATGCGACAGCCACATCTATTCGCTCTCGAAGGACACCAGGGAGAGGGACTACCACCGCCAGAAGTACCTCGAATCGAGAGGCTGGCACATCCACAGGGTCTGGACCCCCGGCATGTACAAGAATCCCGAGGCCGAGATCGCCAAGATCGTCACCGCCATCGAACACGCGCAGACTGCCCCTTGATTCCAGACAATTTTAATAGGTACTCGGAAATATTTAGGCATGGCAAGACTCAAGCTCAAGATTGACGGAATGGCCTGCGAGATGTGCGTCGCGAAGGTAGAGGAGGCCCTGAAGAACAAGGGCGTCTCAGACCTCAGCGTCAAGATCGGCTCCGCCACCTGCACCTACGACGAGTCATCGGTCACCGAGGCACAGCTCGTGGAGGCTGTGGTCGACGCCGGCTTCCCGGCCAAGGTCAAGAAGGGCCTGTTCTGATATGAGCGAACAGAAGGAGACGTTCCGCATCGGCGGCATGTCATGCGCCGCCTGCGCGGTGAAGATCGAGAACTCCACCGGGAAGCTCCCGGGCGTCACCGGCAGCGTCGCCAACTTCGGCAACAACACCGCCACGGTGACTTATGACGATTCCAGGACGTCCCATGATGATGTTGTCAGGGCCATCGTAAAGGCGGGATACACGGTCGTCGAGGGAGATTCCGCCGAGGCCGACCGCAGGGAGGCCAGGGAGAGGAAGGTCAACCTCGCGATAGCGATGGTGTTCGCCATCCCTCTCACGGTTTACGCCATGGTGGGCATGCTCACCGACATAAACGTCCCCTTCGAGCACGACAACAACCACATCACCTTCGCCGCCATACAGATGGTGCTGTGCATCCCCGTCCTGTGGTCGGGGAGGAGGTTCTACATACGCGGCATCCCCGCACTCCTCCGCGGAAGCCCCAACATGGACACCCTCGTCGCGTTGGGAACTGGCATCGGATTCACCTACAGCGTCTATCTCCTGGCCATGATGATCTCGGTCAACGAACCCGAAGCCAACATGGACTACATGATGCATCTGGCCTTCGATTCGGCGGCCATGATCATCGCCTTCGTCTCCATAGGGAAGTATCTGGAGGCCATGGGCAAGGTCAAGACCAACGACGCGGTAAGCGAACTGCTGAAGAAGGAGCCCCAGGAGGCCTCCGTCATCCGCGACGGGAAGGAGGTCAGGATTCCCGCATCCGAGGTCGCGGTCGGGGACACCGTCCTCGTAAGGGCGGGAGAGGGCATCCCGGTGGACGGCACCGTCCTCGAAGGCGGTTCCGACGTGGACGAATCCATGCTCACCGGCGAGAGCGTCCCCGTGATGAAGAAGGCCGGAGACACCGTATACACGGCCACCGTCAACGGTTCCGGCAGTCTCCGCATCAGAGCGGAGCAGACCGGCAGGGACACCCTGCTCCACCAAATCGTATCGATGATCGAGGGTGCGCAGGGCACCAAGGCCCCCATCGCCCGCATGGCGGACAAGGTGGCGGGGGTGTTCGTCCCCGCGGTCCTGCTCATAGCGGTCGCATGCTGCGCCGTATGGTTCCTGTCGGGCAGGAGCGCCTCGTTCTCCATCACCGTGATGGTCTCCGTGCTCGTGATATCCTGTCCCTGCGCCCTCGGACTGGCGACTCCCCTGGCGATTATAGTGGGCACCGGCAATGCCGCGAGACAGGGCATCCTCTTCAAGAACGCGGCCACCATGGAGGCCGCGGGGAACATCGATCTGGTGGTCCTCGACAAGACCGGAACCATCACCGAGGGACATCCCGAAGTGACCGATATCTTCCCTCAAGGCATGGATGAAAACGAACTGCTGGCACTTGCGGCTTCCGCAGAGTATGGCTCGCAACACCCCATCGCCCGGGCCATCGTCAGGTGTGCGGAGGGAAGGGGCCTGGAGACCGCTGCCGCGACCGAATTCGACACGGCGGTCGGGAAGGGTGTGACCTGTACGGTTGACGGGAAGAAGGTCGCCGTCGGCAACGCCGCGCTCATGGAGGAAGCCGGCACCGACATCTCCGCTGCCGCGGACATATACCGTTCTCTGACGGCGGAGGCCAAGACCTGCATGTTCATCTCCGTCGACGGGGCCGTGGCAGGGATCGTGGCAGTGGCGGATCCGATCAGACCTTCCTCCTCCGAAGCGGTCGCCCTCATCAAATCCATGGGCGCCGTGCCGGTCATGGTCACCGGCGATAACAGACAGACCGCTGAAGCAGTGGCAAAGGAGGCAGGCATCTCCGAGGTGAAATCCGAGGTGCTCCCCCAGGACAAGCTGGCCATCGTGAAGAAATACCAGGTCATGCAGAAGACCGTGGCCATGGCGGGCGACGGAATCAACGACGCCCCCGCGCTCACTCAGGCCAACGTCGGCATGGCGGTAGGCTCCGGCACCGACATCGCCATCGGTGCGGCGGACGTGGTCCTCATGAACAGCGACCCCCGGTCCGTGCCCGTGGCGATGGACATCGGCAGGAAGACCGTCTCGAACATCAGGCAGAACCTCTTCCTGGCATTCGTCTACAATGCGATCTGCATACCGATCGCCGCAGGACTTCCCTATCTCCTCGGCATGGGAGAGTTCAGCCACATGCCCATGATAGCCGCGGCGGCCATGTCCTGCTCATCCGTATCGGTGACGCTCAATGCACTGAGGATGCGCGGTTACAGGCCTTCCTTCGCGGCTCAGTGAACCGGACGCAGCGATTTGACGCGGAGCGTTCCGTTGTTGCGCTTCCATTCCTTCTCGGCCTCGGCGATCTCGAAGGCGTGTGTGAAACCGGGGATGTACAGGGTCATCGACTCGTACTCCCCTCCCTCGCCCATGATACTGATACCGTACTTCTTCCTGAGCGCCTTCAGCTCCTTCAGGGTGTCATGGTTGATTGGGCGGCCCAGCCACGATTCGTCAAAGCCCTCGGCGTAGCACCCGACGATGACCGCCCGGATGCCGGAGTCGATGATCTGCTCCATGAGCATGTCCTGATCCTTCCTCCACATAGGGGATATGACCTTAAGACCCAGATCGCCGCAGACGAGGTTCATCCTATCCCACTGGTAATCGGACCATACGGCCCCGGTGACGACCCCGTCGATGTCCAACCCCTCCAGCGCTTTGCGGAGACCCTCCATGTCGCTGTCCTCCTCGCCGGTGCTCCTGCCGAGGATGACCTCCTTGCCCATGGCCTCAGCCAGGACGGGCACCACGTTGAGGTTGGGAGTGTGGAAGATCCACGATGCGCGGTCCTCGGGGACGATGTTCACCAGGTAGGGCACCTCGTGGCCACTCTGCTCCACGACATACAGAGAAAACGATGAATCCTTGCCGCCGGAATACAGTGAGGCCAAACGCATGTTACCGTATCTGGCGCTACATTAAAGTAAATTTTCGTCCATACAGGTCTGGTGAGATGAGATGGCCCAGGTCGACCAGAACGAGATGAAGAGGATTGCAGCGGAGAAAGCGGTCGAGACTTTTGTCAAGGACGGTATGACCGTCGGACTCGGAACCGGCTCCACAGCGTACTTCGTCATCCTCAAGGTCGCCGAGCTCGTCAAGCAGGGCTACAAGCTCAAGTGCGTCGCCACCTCGGTCGCCTCCGAGAATCTGGCACTAGAGAACGGTATCCCCATCGTGGACCTCAACGACGTCGACCACGTGGACGTCACCATCGACGGCGCCGACGAGGTCGACCCCAAGATGAACCTCATCAAGGGACTCGGCGGAGCGCTCCTCAGGGAGAAGATCGTGGCAGCCGCCTCGGTGGAGGAGATCATCGTCGTGGACGAGAGCAAGCTGGTCGAGAAGATCGGCACCAGGTGCTCCCTGCCCGTGGAGGTCCTCCCCTTCGGACATCTCAAGACCGCATACGGACTGAAGAGGCAGGGCTGCGAGCCCGTGCTGAGGATGAAGGGCAGCGAACCCTTCGTCACCGACGGGGGCAACCTGATCTACGACTGCCGCTTCGACGGGGGAATAGATTACCTCAGCTTCAAGGAGTCCGCCCTGGACGCCATCCCCGGGGTCGTGGAGTGCGGCCTGTTCATCAACATGGTGAGAGCCGTCGTCATCGCCCACAAGGACGGGTCCGTCGAGATTCGCGAGTGAAACCGCTGGACTGCGCCCCCCAGAAGGGCCTCTATTCTTTTATTATAGAATACTGGGTAGGCGAACTATAAATAGAACCTGCGTATAAGCGCACTCTGCATTAGCGTTTCATTAGGTGATTACAATGAAAATGCCGAGAACTATCAAAACCTACTGCCCCTTCTGCGCAGCACACACCAGCCACGCAGTCGAGAGGGTAAAGAAGAAGAAAGCAAGCGAGCTCAAATGGGGTCAGAGGAGATTCAGGGAAGTCACCTCCGGATACGGAGGTTTCCCCAGGCCTAAGCCCGAGGGACGTGAGAAGCCCACCAAGAGGGTCAACATCAGGTTCAGGTGCGAACAGTGCAAGAAGGCACACCTCACCACCTGCATCAGGGCCAAGAAATTCGAGCTCACGGAGTGATTCCAATGGTTAACAACTTTGTCAAAGTCAAATGCCCCGACTGCGGAAACGAGCAGATCGTCTTCAAGAGGGCAGCAACCAAAGTACTTTGCCACGTTTGCGGATCCGTCCTCGTTACTCCCAAGGGAGGAAACGGAGAGATCAGCGGCGAAGTGCTTGAGGTGGTTGGCTGATGTCCAGGGCCAGGGGCTTCCCCGAGAATGGAGAACTTGTCGTCTGCACCGTCACCTCGGTGAAGAACTTCGGTGCATTCGTCACTCTCGACGAGTACGACAACAAGGAAGGATTCATTCACGTCAGGGATGTCGCCACTGGCTGGGTAAAATACATCAGAGACTACATCAGAGAAGGACAGAAAATCGTCTGTAAGGTTCTCGGCGTGGACTCCCAGAAAGGTCACATCGACCTTTCTCTGAAGTCCGTCAACGATCACCAGAAAAGAGAGAGAATCCAGCAGTGGAAGAACGAGAACAAGGCCGAGAAGCTCCTTGAGATCGTCGCCCAGAGGCTTTCTACCAGCGTCGATGACGCTTACGACCTCTTCGGCAACACCCTGCTGGAGGATTACGGGACCCTCTACGATGCCTTCGAGGGCGTCGTAGCGGACCCCGAATCGTTCAAGGAAGACTACGAGGGAGACTGGATCGTCACCTTCATCGAGGTCGCCCAGGAGAACATCACCCTCCCTGCCGTACAGATTGAGGGTACTCTCGAGATGACCTCCTCCGCACCCAACGGCGTGGAACTCATCAGGAAGGCACTGCTTGCCGGAATCGAGGCCGCCGACGGTGCCGATGCGAAGATCACCAGCGTCGGCTCCCCCAGGTACAGGATCGTAGTCAACGCTGCGGAGTACAAGACCGCGGAAGACATCCTCAAGAGGGTCTCCGCCACCGCCATCAAGAGTCTCGAGGACGACGGCGGAGTCGCCGTCCTGAAACGCGAGAGCAAGTGAGATGAACTCTCAGCTGCGCAAATGTCCCAGCTGCGGACGTTATACACTTTTTGATACCTGCGCGCAGTGTTCCGTGAAAACGATTTCGCCCATACCCCCCAGGTATTCCCCTGAGGATCCCTACGGCAAATACCGCCGCATCGCCGTCAAACAGGAGTACGGAGAGAATGGAAAGTATCGTAAAGTATGATTCCAAACCCGTCCTCAAGGACCCGATCCTCATCGAGGCCCTGCCCGGGATCGGAAACGTAGGCAAGGTCGCCGGAGACCATCTGGCACAGTTGCTGAAAGCGGAGCGCTTCGCCGTCATCTATTCCATGAACTTCCCCGCCCAGGTAATCCCCGGCGAGGACAACGTCGTCAAGATGGCATGCAATGAACTCTGGCATGCCAAGACCCCCTCCGGACAGGATCTGGTATTCCTCAGAGGGGACTACCAGGGATCCACCCCCGAGGGACAGTTCATCCTCGCGCAGGACATACTGGAGATCATGATGTCCTACGGGGTCTCCCGCATCATCACCCTGGGCGGATTCGGCACCGGCCAGATCGTGAAGGAGCGCCACGTGTTCGGAGCCGTCTCCAGGATCGGACTCAAGGAGGAGCTCGAAGGATACGGAGTGACCTTCACCCCCGGAGAACCCCGCGCCGGCATCGTCGGAGCGGCGGGCCTGCTCATCGGCATGGGACAGATGAACGGCATCGACTCGTTCTGCCTCATGGGAGAGACCTCCGGCTTCTTCATCGACCACGGCAGTGCGATCGAGATCCTGAAGGTGCTCGGGAAGATGTTCGGCATCGAGGACCTCGACCTGAAGGACCTGGAAGCAGAGTCCCAGAAACTCGCGGAGCTGACCGACAAGGCGGCCGAGCAGATGGTCGAAAAGACCAGCGATTTGGGCTATATCGGATGAGGAAAACGGCCTCGCCCATAGCTATTTATATCGTTGACCTATCCTCCAAATAATCCCCACTTAGCTCAGACTGGCTAGAGCGGCTGACTGTAGAGTGTTCTCGGAGAGATCCGATACAGCCGCTGAAATCAGCAGGTCCCCTGTTCAAATCAGGGAGTGGGGACCACTTTTGTCCATATCTCCCGGCGGAGACCCGTTTAAAAATTTTCTCGAAAATTTGACGTGTACCATTTTACATACGCACACAAACTAATCAAATGAAGAATTTTGAAGAGTTTTGAATATTAAATTTAACACCCAAAATATTTCTTGCCCTGCACTCACGAAATTTTCTCGGAAACTGAACGATTCAAAACGTTATACTAATGTTGAACATCTCCGCTATATGTTGCAACGATTCCGAAAGGAAAACGCGTTCATCTATCTCTTCCAGATTTGCCACCAGTTCCGGAACGAATTCCTCTTCGGAGATGCGCACACTATCGGTACCATTTGTCCTGGGCCATATGTGGACCTGGAGCGTCTCCACCAGAGTCTTCTTGCGGTCATCCCCGCTCCACCTATAATCCATGTATGCCCCGGTAATCTTGTACAACGTGAACGTTCCGTATTCATCATACTGCCTGAAACACCTCCCTATGAGTTCCCGGGCCTCCTGGAGTTTCCTTTCCTCATCCATACATAGAGATTCATGCTCCTCCGCAGACTTGCGGTCATAGAACGTCCTGTTGCAGTTCTCGCATTCGAATTTGGTGTACTCGCGCACCATGAAGATCAGAGCATGTCGGTGCAGATAAAGTATGTTAGATTTTGTGTTCCTCTCGCTCACACCAACATATAGCCAGGAACACAAAATCTAACAATGCTTTTCAATCCCCAAAACAAATCAAACCTATGCAAGGACCAGGTATGCAGGACGGAGACGAACAGCGCATGACCGCTAGTCTTCTGAAGTATCTTACAAAAAACAGGATGCATGACGAGTACTGTCTGAAGGACCCGGGCGACATCGAACTATTCGAAGAAATCGAACGCATCGTCAGGGAACTACCCTCCTCGGAGAAGGACCTTGACGTACGTACCTTATGGATCAGCATACCCCGCGGCCCCATCGAGGACTTCGGCGATTACGAGGACTACAAGGAGGATTACAACTACGAGGAATTCGTAAATCTTTGGAAGTACGAACATCCTGATGAAAAGGATTGGTATGTGTTCCAGTATGAAAAAATACCCTGGGGCCCCAGATATGTCGCCTTGGGTTATTTGGGCTTGTTCTGCGAAGAAGGAGACAAATCGTTCAGGGATTATTCGAGGGGCCACACCGGTCTTCTGAAATGGCTGGTGGATATACTGAGAGAGACCGTGGATTCCGTGAAGGACGGCACATATCACGACTTGGTCGTCAGCCAACTGCCCATAGGTTACCGCAAGGGAGTGGTCAAAAGATCGGATATCTGGAAAAGCGGATATTGGTCCAGAGAGGACGATCTTGACGGCATCACCGACGAGGAGATTGAGAAATTCATCGAACTGGTGGACGGGGGGATTGAACAGGAACCTAAGGAAAAACTGGAATCTATGACCTTGAATGATTATCTGACACTGTGTTCGGTATGTTTCAGAATATTCGGGAGGGACATTGCGGATAAATCCCCCGCAGAACAGTTCAAAAGGTTCGCCGATGGACGTGACGAGGGCCTGCTGGAGCTAGATCCGGATGATCCGGATGCGTTCAGACTGTTCTGCAAGAGTTCCCACAGCGGCCATGTTTGGGAGATTTTTCCGGGCCATAGCTATTCCCGCATACACCTGTATCCCCACACTGACGAGAACGGATGGTATCTTTACCTGAACGGACCGTTCCATCGCAATCACTTTGTGCACATCGCCCTGGAATTGACCTCCATGGGAATCCCGATGAAGGTATACGAAGCGGGCAAGGTCGTAAACGCCCTGAATGGAGAGGATTACATCGGGATTATGCCGAGGGGGAGTTTTCCGCAGTATTGCAGCCATCTCTTCACTGAACACGAAGTTATGGACTGCCTCTCGTTCAGGGAGGAGATGCTGGAGAAATTCGGAGATATGATCGAATGGTACGCGGTGAACACATTCTACCCTGTAATATCAGACTCTTCTAAAAAGGACTGAAATAACGCAAACGGAGGTGAATCGATGGATAGTGAACTTAAGAAATTATGTAAAATGGACAGTACCTCAGACATAATTGGTGATATGGAACAAATTATCAATCGTTCCCGTAACATAGCATATCTGTACGTAAACAGAGCCCTGGTTCTACGCAACTGGTTGATTGGAAGAAGAATTGATCAGGAGATTCTAAAGGATCAAAGTTTCGAAGATAATTATGGTAAGAAACTGATTGTGGACCTATCTAGAAAACTTACCTCCGAATACGGTAAGGGATTCGGCCCTAGCGCCCTCTACAAGTATGTCAGATTCTACAAACTGTTTCCGAAGATATTGTCCACAGTGTGGACACAATCTTTTTCCTGCCTGTCATGGAGTCATTACCGCTTATTGATAGGAGTTGTAAATGATGATGCCAGAGTGTGGTATGAAAGGGAAGCTGCTGAGGAATCATGGGCCGTGAGAACTCTACAACGCAATATAGAGTCCCAGTACTACTTTAGAATGATAAAGACCCCTAATCCAGAAGTCGTAAAGGCGGAAATGAAAACCCTTACGGCAAACTATCAACGTGACAAGGCCTCATTCATAAAAGATCCGGTTGTAATCGAATTTCTTGGGCTCTCCCCCAATACAGAATTCACCGAAACAAAATTGGAATCCAGAATTATCAGTAACATACAAAAATTCATTCTTGAAATGGGCAAGGGATATGCATTCATGGCCCGTCAGCAAAGAATTCACACAGAGAATGATGACTATTTCATTGATTTGGTGTTCTACAATGTAATCCTAAAATGCTATGTCCTAGTGGATCTTAAAACAACAAAAGTGACTCATCAGGATGTTGGCCAAATGGATATGTACGTAAGGATGTACGATGAATTGAAACGTACCACAGGGGACAATCCTACTCTCGGTATCATCCTATGTAGTGAAACAAACGAGGATATTGCAAGGTACTCGGTGCTGCATGACAACGATCACCTTTTTGCTGCGAAATATAAGTTGTATTTACCGAACGAAAATGAACTTCGCAAAGAGATCGATCTCCAAAAACAGATACAGGAATCGAGGGAATCTGAAAGGGACTGGGATTGACCGCGGACTCATTGTGAACAAGAAATCAAATCAATACTTCTGGAAATGAGTAAACAAGGCGTTCCCACTGAATCAGGGATAATCGATTTTTTCCAAAGTTTTTTGGATTATATCGACTATATATGATTAACAAAACAACAGGTGGCTGCAATCACCTGTGGTTGGAGAACATCCTCACCGGATCGTCGCCCAGGGACCTTATCTTTAGGATGATGGATTCCAACGGCACCCCCGTGGCCAACGATGCATCTACGCAGTCGGCGCCTTGGGAATGCAGCGACACGGCGTGTTCGACCTTCCTCTCCCATTTGAGCTTCGGATCCAGTTTCTCCCCGTTCCAGCGGTCCGATTTACATTTGGGACAGATCTGCGGGATGTATCCCCCTAGAACCTGCAACAGACGTGTCTGATTTTTTAACGAATGTGAACCGTTCGAACCCTTTTTGAACGAGTACTCCGCTTCCTAATCCATGAACAGCAAGGATGAGATCGCCAGGATATTCGACGGCGACAAAGGAGATTCGCACCCTCCAGCCATCTTCACCCAGACCGGTACGGTGGGCCAGATGGATGCATGCGGAGCTTATTGGCCCGATGCAAACTTCGATGCCGGCAAGATGGCCGAACTCGCCCTGCAGACCAACAGGATGTTCGGCTTCGCCACAGTCAGGGTACCGTTCTGCATCACTGTGGATGCGGACGCGTTCGGCTGCGGAATCTACCCCGGAAGCAAGGATGCCCAGCCCTCGGTAGAGACCTTCAGGTACTGTCCGGAGGGAGAGGTACTCGACGTCCCCGAGAACCTCCTCACTCCCGAAGAATTCGTTACGAGCAAAAGACCCAGCATAGTGAAGGATGCTGCGGACATGCTCGCAAAGAACGAGGATCTCTTCCTGGTCGCGGCGGTCAACGGACCCATGGCCTGCGTCAACAACCTGCTCGGCATGGAGAACACCATGATGGCTCTGATGATGGAGCCCGAGAAGATGTACTCATGGCTGAAGGCGGTGACCCCGCATCTCACCGAATTCTCCCGCGTCCTGTCCGAGAGCGCGGACTGCATCATGATCATAGAGGAGGCCTCCTCGGAGTTCACTCCTCCGGAATACTTCGACGATGTGTTCGGGGCGTACACCCCGAAGGTCATCGAGGGCGCCCACAAGGGTGCCTTCTGTACCACCCACACCTGCGGCGAGACACTGGACATCGCAGACAGGCTCTGCGCCCTCGGACAGGACGGTGTCTCCCTCCAGACCGACAGCGACCCCGAGGCATACATGCAGGCCATGGGCGAAATCATCAAACTGGGCGGTGTGGAACCCGTGGCGACCCTTCTCATGAAGGGCCCGAACGACGTGCTCGCACAGGCAAGGCAGGCTGCGGAGAGAGGATTCGACATCGTCACCCCCGAATGCGGTGTGCCTCCTCAGACTCCGAACGAGAACCTGATGGCACTGGCGCACTACCGCGAGAACTGATTCCGATGAGCACAGGCGGGAACAGGATCGTCACGGGCCGTTTCGTACTGGCAGCGGCCTCGTGCTTCTTCATGACGGTCGTGTTCTTCGCCCACTTCAGCTCCATCCCGTCGTACTCCATCACCGTCCTCGGCACCGATGCCACGATGGCCGGATTCGTGGCAGGCATCTTCATCGTAGGGGATATCGCGGGCCGTCTCCTCCTGGGCGGATGCGTATGGCGGTTCGGCCCCAACAGGCTGTGCTTCCTATCCATGGCCGCAGGCACCGCCATTTCTGTACTCTATCTCCTGACCGAGAATGTGCCCGCACTGTGCGCCATCGGCCTGGTGCACGGATTCACCTACGGTGTGGCAGAGCTTGCTGTCTTCGCCCGGGTCACGGCCGACCTCTCCCCCTGCGTCCGCGGCAAGGGACTTGGGTTCTTCACACTGAGCTACAGCCTCGCCAGCGCCGTGGGCCCTCTGCTTAGCATCCACCTGGTGAACGTCGGCCTCTTCCGCGAGATATTCCTGCTGGGACTAGCTGCCTCGGCCGCCTCCGCGGTGTGCGCCCTGTGCCTCGGAAGGGATGCGGAAAGGGGACAGATCCGCAAGACCCAGACCTCCGAATACTGGCCTATCGTCCGCAGGACGCTGCCCATCTCGATGGTTATGCTGATCTTCCTTGTATCGTACTCCGGGGTGCTCACCTTCATCGCCCCCTACGGCATAGAACTGGGCATGGAGGCCTACACCGCGGTGTTCTTCGTGGTGCTGTCGGCGGCCACCGTGATCAGCAGGCTTGGCATCATGGGGAAATACGACTCGGTGGGTCCGGACCCCATCCTGATTCCCCTCTTCGTCCTGTATATGATAGGCATGCTGCTCCTGGGCGCCGCCCCTTTCGGAGAGGCTATCCTGGTGTCCGCCTTCGTCATCGGTCTCGCGCTGGCGGCCCTCGGTTCCGCCAGCAACGTGATGGCGGTGGAGGGCCTGGACATAAGGGACCAGGGGATGGCACTGGCCGTGGTGCAGGTCTTCATCGACCTGTCCTACATCGTCGGACCGGTGGCCTACGGGTACGCGGTGACTTCCGTGGGGTACTCCGGTTCCTACACGGCCATGGCTGTTATGGGCCTAGCCGCTCTCTGCACTTATCTCCTGACCTGTTCCCCGCTCGTACGCGGACGCATGACCGGCAGGACCTGACCATCATAAGTTTGAATAGCATGTAACGTCATTCGATTTCGACGATGAAGCACCTGTTCAACATCAGCGTATTCCATCTCCCCGACGAGCTGAAGGCAGCCAGGGAGTTCGTAAGGGATCCGTCCAACCGCACCGACGGCCTGGAGATCCTCACGAGCTACGATCCTATCCCCGCACCCATGGCAGAGTGCATGATAGGCGTGCATCTGCCCTACGCCACCGACTGGTACGGTCCGTTCACCGGGAAGAGGCAGGTGCCCAAGGCCAGCAAAGCGGAATTCGCCAGATGGAACTCGTACGGGAAGGACCGGGAGGAGATCGTGGAGAACATCCGCCTCATGATGAAGTGCGCCGGGGACCTGCATCCCGCGTACGGGGTGTTCCACGCGGCGTCCGGCAACTACAACGAGATCACCGGGATCGAGTTCACCGACGACCGCGACGACGTGCTCAGAGCGATGTGCGAGATGCTCAACGAGGCCTGCTCCGCATTCCCCGGCGGCAAGCCCCCGCTCAGACTGGTCTTCGAGAACACCTGGTGTCCCGGGCTCATGATGCAGGACGACAGGGGGCTGGACATCCTCGAAGAAAAACTCGAATTCGACGACTGGGGCGTCTGCCTCGACACGGGGCATCTCCTGGTGTCCATGGGGAGCGTGCATTCCGAGGCCGAGGCGCTGGAGATGCTGAACGCATGCGTCGACAGGTATTCGTCCGATATGAAGGACAGGATCACCAACATGCACCTCCACGTGAACACCACCGCGGACTACATGCGCAATTTCCAGAAACCCGACACCTCGGTCATGACCGCGGAGGAGCGCATACTCTTCGCCCACCATCACATCGGGACCATGGACGCCCATCAGCCGTTCACCGATCCGCATGTGAAGGACCTGGTGGACCGGCTCTCTCCCGATTATCTCATCCACGAGATGGGCTCCATCACCTCGGAAGGACAGATGAGGCAGCACAGAATCCAGAGGGGCCTCTTCCCATGAAGGTGCCCGACCACATAGAGGTCCGCGGTGCGAGGATCCACAATCTCAAGGACATAGACGTTGACATCCCCCTCAACAAGGTAGTGGGGATCGCAGGGGTATCCGGCTCGGGAAAGTCCTCCCTCGCCCTCGGCACCCTTTATTCCGAAGGCTCGAGACGCTATCTCGAAGCCCTCTCCACCTACACCCGCAGACGCATGACCCAGGCATCCCGTTCCGAGGTCGACGACGTACGTTATGTGCCGGCCGCCCTCGCACTGCATCAGCGCCCCGGGGTGCCCGGGATCAGGAGCACCTTCGGGACCTCCACCGAGCTCCTCAACAGCATCAGGCTGATGTTCTCCAGGCTCGCCCACCACCGCTGCCCCAACGGCCACTACCTGGAGCCGAGCATCAACTTCGCGGCCATGATCGACATCAAATGCCCGGTATGCGGGGCCGACGTCATGCCTCCGAGCGCGGAGGAACTGGCGTTCAACAGCACCGGCGCCTGCAGGGAATGCAACGGCACCGGCATGGTGCAGGAGGTCGACGAGACAACCCTGGTCCCCGACGAGAGCAAGACCATCGACGAAGGCGCCGTCGCCCCGTGGCAGACCCTCATGTGGTCGCTGATGAAGGATATCGCGAGGGACATGGGCGTCCGCACCGACGTCCCTTTCAGGGACCTCACGGAGAAGGAGAGGTGGATAGTGTTCCACGCCCCCGCCGAGAAGAAGCACCTGCTCTACTACAACGAGAAGACCGGCAACGCGGGGGAGATGGACTTCACCTACTACAACGCGGTGTACACCGTGGAGAACGCCCTCGCCAAGGTCAAGGACGAGAAGGGCATGAAGCGGGTGGAGAGGTTCCTCAAGAGCAGCACCTGTCCCTGCTGTCACGGCTCCAGACTGTGCGAGAGGGCCAGGGAGCCCCTGCTCAGGGGAATCTCGCTCGACAAGGTATGCGAGATGACCCTCTCCGACCTGGTCGAATGGGTGAAGGGCGTCCCCGATTCCCTCCCTCCCGAGATGAGGCAGATGGCCGAGAACATCTGCGAATCCTTCCACGACACCGCGGCCCGCCTGATGGATCTGGGTCTTGGGTATCTTACACTCGACCGCCCCACCTCCACCCTCTCCACCGGGGAGAGACAGCGCACGCAGCTGGCGAGATCGGTCCGCAACAGGACCACCGGCGTGCTCTACGTCCTCGACGAACCGTCCATCGGTCTTCACCCCTCCAACATCGAAGGCCTCATAGGGGTCATGGACGCCCTGGTGGCCGACGGCAATTCGGTGGTCCTGGTGGACCATGACACGCAGATCCTCCGCCGTTCCGACTGGATGGTGGAGCTCGGCCCCAAGGCGGGGGCCGAGGGAGGCAACGTCATCGCGGAGGGGACCGTGGAGGACCTGGAAAAGAATCCCCGTTCCGTCATCGGACCGTTCCTCGGGAAGGGCAATCCCGGTCTCCGTCCCCGCACACCCTCGGACAGGATGTTCGAACTCGGCACCATCGAGATGAGGACGGACAGGATCCACACCGTGAAACCCCTCGACGTGAGGATCCCCAAGGGAAGGTTCACCGTCGTCACGGGAGTTTCCGGCAGCGGGAAGACCACCATGGCCCTAGACAGCCTCATCCCCGCCCTCGAGGCGGACATCGAAGGAAAGCCCCTGCCCCCGCACGTGAAATCGATCTCCGCCGAAGGCATCAACCATGTGAAGCTCATCGACGCCACCCCCATCGGCATCAACATACGTTCCACCGTGGCCACCTACGCCAACATCCACGACGAGCTCCGCAAGGTGTTCGCCAAGACCCCCAAGGCCAAGGAGGCGGGGGTCAAGGCCGGGGACCTGTCCTACAACACCGGGGAGCTGCGCTGCCCCACCTGCGACGGTACCGGCGCCATCAGCCTCGACGTGCAGTTCCTCCCGGACGTGGACATACCCTGTCCCGACTGCGGAGGGTCCCGTTACTGTCAGAGGGCGTTCACCCTCACCAGAACCCGGAAGGATGATTCCGTGCAGTCCCTCCCGCAGCTCATGGAGCTCAGCGTGAACGAGGCGCTGGAACTATGCGATGACCTGCCTGTGGTAAAGAACAGGCTGAAGGTCCTGCAGGATGTGGGGCTCGGCTATCTCACCCTCGGCGAGGCCACACCCGGACTGTCCGGCGGAGAGGCGCAGAGGCTCAAGCTCGCCAGCGAGATGGGCCGCGGACAGGATGATACCGTTTTCGTTTTCGACGAGCCCACCATCGGACTCCACCCCCTCGACGTGCAGGTCCTCATGGGCATCTTCCAGCATCTCATCGAGAAGGGCGCCACGGTCATCGTCATCGAACATGATCTCGACGTCATCCGTTCCGCCGACTACGTCATAGACCTCGGCCCGCAGGGAGGGGAGATGGGCGGCAGGATCGTCGTCGCGGGCACCCCCGATGAGGTGAAGGCCTGCCCCGAGAGCGTGACCGGCAGGTATCTCTGACACGGTTTCCGCCGGGAAACCGCCCCTTTATACACTTCCACGGGAATCCTGATGCCGTTATGATAAGGAACATCGTGAAGATCGACAGCGAGAAGTGCACCGGATGCGGAGCGTGCGCGGAGGCATGCGCCGAAGGAGCGATTCAGATGATCGGCGGCAAGGCCGTACTGGTCAGCGACGCCTATTGCGACGGGCTGGGGGCATGCCTGCCCGCATGTCCCGCGGATGCCATCTCCATCGAGAAGCGCGAGGCCGTTCCCTTCGAGGAGCCCCCTTCGGCCAAGAAACCCGAAACAGTCCCCATGGCAACCCCTTCCATACCCCTGGCGGGATGCTCAGGTTCCGGGCCCCGCAGGATCCGTCACGATGACTCCGCACAGACCGGGGATGTCTCCGGACAGCTGTCCCAGTGGCCCGTCCAGCTGCGCCTGGTCCCGGCCTCCGCCCCCTATCTGGAGGACTGCGACCTGCTCCTCGCCTCCGACTGCTCCGCCTTCGCCTGCGGGAACTTCCACGAGCGTTTCATCAAGGGAAGGATCGTCCTCATAGGGTGTCCCAAGCTCGACCCCGCTGAATCCTGGAAGAAGCTAGCCGACATCGTCGCTCAGCACAGGATCAGGAGCATCACCGTCACCAGGATGGATGTCCCCTGCTGCTCGGGATTGGCCAATGCGGCGATCTCCGCGGTAGAGAAGAGCGGTAAGGACATCCCGGTCAGGGTGTTCACGGTCTATCCCGACGGAAAAGTGACGGAAAACTGACCGTTTTCCCTCATCTCCCGCCAAAAGCATTTTAAACTCCGCAAGGAAATTCTAACAGCAGATGCTCCCTGCAGCGGACAATTCAAGGATAATTAACGCTGTAATTCAAGAAGCGCGGGAAAAGGGCATTCAGAGACTCACCATATCTGGTGTCGCCAAGCGGTGCAATTGCAGCAGGCAAACCCTATATTACCACCATCTGGGTGGGATGGATCGCATCATCGACTACATGGTACGCGAGGACCGTGACGGTTTTACAGACGTCCCGGACGGCGCCCCCTACTGGAAGCGCGAGACGTACCGCATCTTCCGCTCGCTGAACGCGAGGGACGAGTTCTTCAAGGAGGTCTACGGGACCAAGTATCGCCAGACCCTCCTGGCCTCGGTGAAGAGCCATGTACGCAAGGACATAGTCCCTGACTTCCTGGCGAACCACCGCAGAGGGGACAATCCCAAGGAATGGGACACCCTCGCCGACATCCTCACGCACCTCTTCACAGGCATGTTCGAGGAATGCATCGGCTCCGACGAGGCCGCCGATCCCGACGAGATGATGGGTGTGGTCGAGAGGCTGTGCGGTGCCTCGATGCACCGGATGATCGACGACTACCTCGCCTTCTCCGGCGCCAACTGAAACAAAAAATCCCCGGGAGGACATCCCGGGGGAATGGTTTTTCTCACCTCAGGCACAGGGTCCTGAAGGCGTCCTCGGACTGTGCGAGAAGCGCGTCCTTGTCCATGGTCAGGATGTTCCTGTTCTCGACGACGAGGTCACCCTGGCACATCACGGTCTTGACGTTCGCGTTGCACATGGAGTAGGCCATGTTAGCGATGATGTTCTCGGGCAGGAGGGGCCTCATGTTGGGAGCCTTTCCGTCGATGACCACGAGGTCCGCGAACTTGCCTGCCTCGATGGATCCGAGGGAGTCCTGCATGCCGATGGCCTTCGCACCGTTGATGGTGACGATGTCTAGGAGCTCCTGCGCAGGGGTGACGGTGGGGTCCCACCTGCTGGATTTCTGGAGGAGACCGAGGGCCCTCATCTCGGCGATCATGTCGAGGGTGTTGTTGGTGGTGCTGCCGTCGGTTCCGAGGGAGACGTTGACCCCGTACTTATTGAACTCGGGGACGGGTGCGACGCCTCCGGTGGCGAGTTTCATGTTGGACACGGGGCAGGAGGAGACGGACATGCCGGACTCTCCCATGAGCTTGACCTCCCTCATGGTGAGCCATGCGGAGTGGGCGGTGATCATGCGGGGTCCGAGGACTCCGATGTCGTACAGCCACTCGGCGGGCCTCTTGCCGGTCTGCTTCTTGTGCTCGTTGACCTCTCCGCGGGTCTCCGACAGGTGCATGGTAATGGGGCACTCCACCTCATCGGAGAAGGCCTTGGCCTCCACGCAGGTGTCCTCGTTGCACACGTAGACTCCCTGGAGGGACACTCCGGGGACGATCTTCCTCTCGTTCTTGAACTTCTGGTAGAAGTTCTTGCAGTTCTGGACGGGGTTGCCCTTCTGGGTGGTCTTGTCCTCGTCGAGGCAGCACCAGCAGCAGACTCCCCTGAGTCCCGCTTCCTGGGTCGCTTTAGCGATGACATCCTCGGAGTAGTAGAAATCGACGAAGGTGGTGGTTCCGGAGAGCATCATCTCCATGCATCCGATCTTGGTGCCAAGGGCGAGGTCCGCGTCGGTACGGTCGGCGTCGATCTTGAATGTCTTGTCGAGGAAGTCCGGGAAGAGGAGGTCGTCGACGACTCCCTTCATCACAGTCATGGCGATGTGGGTGTGGGTGTTGACCATTCCGGGCATGACGATGTCGCCGGAGCAGTCGATTTCCCTGTCGGCGGTGCCGTTGAACTTGGGTCCGACGGAGACGATCCTCTCGCCGTCTACGACGACATCCCCTCTGAGGACATCGCGGTTGGCGTTCTGAGTGACGATCCATGCGTCACGGAAGACTGTAATCATGCTTCCGTGAACAGGACGTTTGCTTTTATACTTAGCCTAGTCGCGCGCCCGTGCGAAGACAAAACAAAATACTGCAAAGCCGTTCGGAGCATGATAAGATGGTTTACCGTATCACTTTCCTGGGGACCGGCGGGGGGAGGCACACCACGATGTACCAGACCCGCTGCACCGGAGGCATGCTCTTCGAGCACGGTGAGCCGTCGCATTTCCTGCACATCGACCCCGGACCCGGGGCGCTCACGCAGATGAGACGCATACACTACGACCTGGGAAGAACCGAGTCGGTCATCATCTCCCACGCCCACCCCGACCATTACTCCGATGCCCCCTCGGTCATCGAAGGTATGACCCGCGGAGGATGGGTGAGGAGGGGATCAACCTACGGCAGCCCCTCCGTCATAGAAGGGGTAGAGGGACTCGGCCCCTGCCTCTCCCCGTACCATCTGGGTCTTACGGAAAGAACGGTGTCCTTCAGACCCGGGGACGTCCTCGACGTGGACGGCATGAGGACCGAGATATGCAAGGCGAAGCACAGCGACCCCTGCAACGTCGGCTTCAGATTCGACACCCCGTACGGGACGGTATCCTACGTCAGCGACACCGATTACGACAGGGAGATCGGGGAACAGTACAAGGGCAGCAGGGTCCTGATCCTGCCCGTCACCACCCCCCATGGCAACCGCATCAGATACCACATGTGCACCGACACCGCCATCGAGATGGTGGAGCAGGTGAGACCCGAGCTCTGCATATTCATCCACATGGGCATCGTCATGCTCAGGCACGACCCCGCAGGACAGGCCGCCATGTGCGAGAAGGCCACCGGCGTCAGGACCGTGGCGGGAGAGGACCTCATGACGCTGGACATAGGCGAACAGCTATCACTGGGGAAGGCCGACACCTACCCGGACGACCTTTGGATCCCCCATTGGGCCCCCGACATGCCGGAGGGAAAGAAATGAGCCTGGAAGAGCAGATACTGGAAAGGATACGCCCCACCGCGGAGGAGACCGAGCGCATCGATACGGTTGCCAAACACCTGGTGGAGCTCGTCCGCGCATACATGGACGAGCACGGGATAGAGGCGGAACTCAAACTCGTAGGCTCCTACTCCAAGGGCACCTACCTCTCCGACCCGGACCTCGACCTCTTCATAATGTTCCCGCCCGAGACCCCCCGCAGCGAGCTGGTGGATACCGGCCTGAGGATAGGCGAGGACGTCCTGCACGGCACCCGCATGTACGCGGAGCATCCCTACACCAACGCCGTCTTCGAGGGCGTGGACGTGGACCTCGTCCCCAACATACACATCAAGGACACCTCCCACCTGGAGACCGCCGTGGACCGCACCCCGTTCCACACCGAGTACCTCCTCAGCCATATGAAGGAGGGTCAGGCGGACCAGATCCGCCTCCTAAAGAAGTTCATGAAGGGCGTGGGCACCTACGGCGCCGAACCCATCGTCCGCGGGTTCTCGGGATACCTCTGCGAGATCCTGGTCCTCAGGTACGGCACCTTCCGCGGAGTGATCGAGGCGGCCGCCGGGGAATGGCATGCGGGCATGGAACTGGAGCTCGAGAAGGGCCATGCGAAGCTGTCGGGCACCCTGGTCTTCTACGATCCGGTGGACGGCAAGCGCAACGTCGCATCGGCGGTCCATGAGGACACATTCAACAGGTTCATAGCCGCTTCCAAAGCATATCTGGCACATCCCGACGAGAGGTTCTTCTTCCCTCGTCCGAGACAGCCCCTCCCCGCATCGGAGATCGCATCCCGGGCAGGCTCCGGACTGTTCCGCCTGCTGGCGGTCCGCCTCGGAAGGCCGGACACCGCGGAGGACAACCTCTACGCCCAGATCTGGAAGTCGGAGTACGCCCTCGCGAACAAGCTCGAGCGCTTCGGTTTCGAGGTGTTCCGTGCGGTCCACGGCGTCGACGGCGAGAATGTCACCTTGATATTCATGCTGGCCCGCGACACCCTCACGGACAGCGTGCTGCGCGAGGGACCGTCGGCCTACGGCAGGAACGCCCAGGCCTTCCTGGACAAATGGAACGCCGCCGGCATCGTCAGACCGTTCATACGCGACGGGAAATGGTACGCGGTGGTCCCCAGGCAGTACACCTCGGCGGAGGAGATGGTCAGGAAGGAGATACCTCAGGCAGGCATCGGCAAGAACGTGCCGCTCGATTCCCTGAAGGTAATGGGCCACGATGCCGTGCTGAAGGAATGCGACGTTATGCTCCTCAGCGAACTGCTCGAGCCCAAAGAGGCCTGGGAGAACTGATCCGCCCTCTCAGAAGAAGGGAGGGTTGATGAACAGGATGCAGGCTCCGAGGGCCAGGGTCAGGTAGATGAGATAGTTACCCAGCATGGTCTTGGTCTCGAGAAGGTCTGCCCTGATTCCGCAGGTGACGAAGAGCTTCTTCATGATGGCACAGACGAAGAACACGATCAGGGTATCGACTACCGCGACGATGGTCTTGTCGGAAAGGCTGTTCCAAATGACGGCCGCCAGGAATCCCACTGCGATTGCAAGAATGATCGCAAGGATGAGCACCTTGGTGGAATAGATGCCTTTGAGAAGGAACTCGCGCTCGTCGAAATCCGAGGGGTTGAACGTGTACTCTTCCTCGGGCTCCTCCTTGATAAGACGCCTTTTCTTTGCCATACTGTTGCCACAAATTGACACATCATTATAAAGGTTATTAGTGCGCGCGGGCAAAAAGTACTGTTTGAGTGCCCATATACAAGAGCGAGAGCGGGTACAGGGGAGTGCGGAATCCGAAAATAACGCGAAAAATGAAATTTTCTCGGAAAAAAGTTCACTTTCGGTCACTTTCGGTACTTTCGGTGACCTCCCCCTCTTAACCTTATATACTCCCGTTTCGGTCTGTAACGTAGGAGAGAAAAACATGGGAGAGAAGACCCTTGAAGACATACCCGGAGTCGGACCCGCAATCGCGGAGAAGCTCCGCGAGGCAGGATATACCGACATCATGGCGATCGCGGTCGCCGCACCCTCGGATCTCGCCGAGACCTGCGAGATCGGAGAGAAGAAGGCACAGGACATCATCGAGGGCGCCAAGCTGTGCGCGGACGTCGGAGGATTCGAGACCGGAGACGCCATCATGCAGAGGCGTGCCGCGGTAACCAAGCTCACCACCGGTTCCGACGCGTTCAACCAGCTGATCGGAGGAGGCATCGAGAGTCAGGCCATCACCGAGCTCTTCGGAGAGTTCGGAAGCTGCAAGACCCAGGTGTGCTTCCAGCTCGCCGTCAACGCCACCCTTCCCGAGGACAGGGGAGGACTGGATTCCGACGTCATCATCATCGACACGGAGAACACCTTCAGGCCCGAGAGGATCGTGCAGATGTGCAACTACCTCGGTGTGGACCCCGAGACCACCCTCAGGAGGATCCACATCGCCAGGGCCTTCAACTCCCAGCACCAGGTCCTCCTGGTGGACAAGGCCATGGAGCTCGCCAAGGAGATTAAGGTCAAGCTCCTCATCGTGGATTCACTCACATCCCACTTCAGGGCGGAGTTCCTCGGCAGGGGATCCCTGGCCGAGAGGCAGCAGATCCTCAACCGCCACATGCACGACCTGCTGAACTTCGCCACCCTCAACAACGCGGCCATCGTGGTCACCAACCAGGTGGCAGCCAAGCCCGACGCGTTCTTCGGAGACCCCACCAGGCCCATCGGAGGACATGTGGTGGGCCACACCGCCACCTTCCGTGTCTACCTCAGGAAGGGTAAGGCCGGCAAGAGGATCGCCAGGCTCATCGATTCGCCCAACATGCCCGAGGGCGAGGCCGTCTTCAACGTGACCGAAGACGGTATTAAGGATTGATGATTCAACCAGACGTGAACAAAGCGTACCTCTTCGAACTGCTGGGCGAACTGAAGGACATGCCCAGGGACGAGGTCCTCAGGACCGCCGAGACCGAGAGCGACGGAAGGTCCGTCAGGATCTCGGACGGCCCGGGCTACGTCGTGGTGTCCGTGCCCGAGGAATGCGTGGACGGCATAAACGACCGTCTGGCACTTACCCATATGATGGGTGAGTTCCTGGGCTCGTTCGAAGCGGACGACCTTTCCTCGGTGGAGGGCATGACCCTCCCCGAGGGCTCTTTTGCCATACGCTACAGACGCTTCGGCGGCATGAGTCCCGACGTCGACTCCCAGAAGCTCATCCGCCGCATCGGCGACATCCTCTCGAAGCACAACGACGTGGACCTCAAGCATCCCGACGTGGTGGTCCGCATGCTGATCAGCGACAGGATCCACCTGTACATCGAGAAGAAGGCTTTCGACGCCGACCTCCTGAGGGAGCGCAAGGTGAGCGAGAGGCCCTTCTTCTCGCCCATCTCCCTCCATCCGAAGTACGCCAGGGCGCTCATCAACCTCACCGGAGTGAAGCGCGGAGGCACTGTGCTCGATCCCTTCTGCGGGACCGGGGGCATAGTCATCGAGGCTGCTTCCATGGGCATGAAGGCCGTGGCCTCCGACTTCGACCCCGAGATGGTGGCCGGGACCCGCGAGAACATGGAGTTCTACAACCTTCCCCTGGCGGACTTCGAGGTCATCGACATCAGCGATATCCCAGACAGGTTCCACGACATCGATGCGGTCGCCTGCGACCCCCCTTACGGAAGGTCCACCAAGACCGGCGGGGAGAACATCGACAGCATCTACGCCCGCGCCCTGAAGGCGTTCCCCGGGGTACTCACCGAGAACGGCAAGGCGGGAGTCGTCCTGCCCCATGTGTTCCAGACCGGGGACATGCGTCTCGATGCCGTCTACGTGCAGTTCGTGCACGGTACCCTGTCGAGGCACTACCACATCTTCGGCAGGAACTGAGTCGCGCGCACGCACACCTTTTATTATAGGACAGGATAGGGAGGCTCGTGAACAAGTATCTCCGCCTCTTCAGGCTCCAGAACGGGGTCATGGGGTTCATCGGACTTCTGATCGCGATTTTCATCGCTGCAGGATACGACATGCTCGACCAGTGGGTCAACATCGTCATCGGCGGCGTCATCGTGGTGGCGTTCGTGGCCGGAGGTAACTCGCTCAATGACTATGTGGACGCCGAGATCGACAAGACCGCCCATCCCGACAGGCCCGTCCCCTCCGGTGAGCTCACCGCCAGGACCGCCATGATCTGCGGATACGGAGGACTCGCGATCGCCGTCGTCCTCTCGCTGTTCCTGCGCCGCTGGGAGGCCACCGCTATAGTGCTGGCCGCCGCGGTCATGATGATCGGTTACGAGATCGCTCTCAAACAGAGGGGCTTCGTCGGCAACCTCTGCATCGCCATCCTCACCGGTCTCGTGTTCATGTTCGCAGGAGGGATCGTGGGAGACTTCTCCCAGGTCTGGATCCTTGCCCTTCTCGCCGCGCTCGTCAGTGTGGGACGCGAGATCGCCAAGGACATCGAGGATGAGGAGTCCGACAAGGGCAGCAGGCGCACCCTCCCCATGATGATCGGGGACCGCAAGGCCGCTGTCGTGGCCGCCGTGTTCTATGTTCTCGGCCCCCTCCTCAGTTTCATCCCGTTCTTCACAGGACTGTTCGGAATCCTGTACGCGGTGGTCGTCGTGGCCGACGCCATCTTCGTCTACTGCGCCGTGCTGGTCTTCAGCGACCCCCACAAATCCGAAAAACTCGCTAAAGTGGCAATGTTCGTTGCTCTGATATCATTCATTCTGGGTGTGGCAATATGATTGACGTGAAAGAATACCTCAAGGATAAGCTTGCTAAAGGAACCGTACACTTCACTCTCCTGGACCCCGATCCCGCCAAGCTCGACGTAGAGAGCGCCAAGGTGATCGCCAAGAGGATGCAGGACGCCGGTACCGACGCGTTCATGATCGGAGGTTCCACCGGGGTCACCACCGAGAACCTCGGCGCCATCGCTGTCGCCGTCAGGGAAGCCACCGGTCTGCCCACCATCTACTTCCCCTCCGATGTCCACGCCATATCGGACGAGGTCGACGTCATGCTCTTCATGAGCATCGTCAACAGCAGCAACCCCAAGTTCATCACCCACTACCAGGCCAAGGCCGCACCCTACATCAAGATGCTGAACATCCCCACCATCCCCATGGCGTACATCGTCGTGGAGCCCGGAATGACCGTCGGAAGGGTCTCCGAGGCCAAGCTCATCCCCCGCGACGACATCGAGGGAGCGGTCGGCTTCGCACTCGCCGCCCAGATGATGGGGATGCAGCTCGTGTACCTCGAGGCCGGAAGCGGTGCCGACAGGCCCGTGCCCCCCGAGATGATCGAGACCGTCAAGATGAACATCGACGTCCCCCTCATCGTCGGCGGCGGAATCAGGACCCCCGAGGCCGCGGCCGCAGCAAGGGAGGCCGGAGCCGACATCATCGTCACCGGTACCTTCGTGGAGCAGTGCTCCGACGACACCCTCCTCAAGGCCGTCGTCAAAGCCGCCAAGGGAATCTGAGGTAATCCCATGGGAAAGAGATACGAGGAGTTCAACCACAACACGCCCATCTCGCCTCAGGCGCCGATGTACCTCACGCCCGAGGAGAAGGCCGCCAAGATCACCCCCGAGCTCAAGGTAGCCGCCAGGAGGTACCTCTGCCCCAACTGCGGCAGGGAGTTCAGCCTCTTCCAGTCCAGGGCGGTCGCCTGCAAGTACTGTCCCAAGGCGAATCAGCGCTGCCCCAACGTACGCTGTCCGTACTGCGATTCGGAATTCCCCATCGCAGGCTTCATCATCCCCAAGAACAACGGCAGGGAGGATGAGCGCATCATGAACGATTACACGGACGAAGTGTTCAACAGGTGGGCAGACAGGTACAACCGCCGCTGATCACTCGATGTGAAGCGGTGAGACCTTAAGGACGTCGTCGAACTTCCTGACGACGCCTTCGCCGATGAGTTCTTCCAACACAACTTCCAGCGTAAGCCATGCCCTGGCGTCCTGACGGAAGCACCCGGTGACCGAGGTGCCGTTGCGGCCGAGGGTGCCGTGGAGATGCATGACGGGTTCGCCCTTCTCGTCGGGGAAGACGGTCCCGACCCCCGCGAACTCGGTGGGGGCATCGGTGGTGTAGGTCATGGGGGAGATCGGCGCGGTCTCCTTACCGTCGACCAGATGGGGGCCGACGACGAAGGTGGAACCTGCCTGTACCCCGCCGAGTATCGAGAGCCTGGCACATGCGATGTCATGGCTCCTGCAGAAAGATTCGACGGAATCCTTGATGGATTCCCCGGTGGATAGGGAGAGGACGAAAACCCTTCCTCTCCCCAGTTCCTTGGATTTCAATTGTTTCACCTGTACTTGCTGTACCTGTCCATCAGCTTGCAGATCTTGTCGTACTCCTCTTTTCCGAGGTAGCCGTCGTCGACGAAGGTCTTGGCGTAATCCTTGGCGTCCTTGGTGGAGATGCGGGATGCCTTGGCGATGATGGATGCGAGGAACGAGGATGCCATTCCGGGGTCCATGGAGGACTGGGAGAGGATCTCGTTCATGTCGTACTTGAAAGGTGCGAGTTTGTGGGTGTTCAGCATGGACTGCCTCTGGGTGGCGGCCTTGCTGGGCTTTCCCGAAGAATTGTTCTTCTTGTTCTGCGCGTTGGGGCGCGAGGGAGCCTTCTGGGAGGATCCCCTGTAGGACATACTGTAGTTCGCGTCGGTCTTCTTGGGGACGTGCGCGATCTTGGTAGAGGGGACGTCGTCGCCGGCATCGGTGAGCTCCAGTCCCGCGGTCTCGTCGGACTTGTCCTCGAACTGCTTGGGAGCGGGCCTGCCGTAGGCTGGGCGTACTCCTGCGGGTGCGGATCCCTGGGGCCTGGGGCCTCTGGGACCGGTTCCCGGTGCTCCCTGGGGCTTTCCGTAGGCGGGGCGTGCTCCTGCAGGTGCAGATCCCTGGGGCCTGGGGCCTCTGGGTCCGGTTCCGGGTGCTCCCTGGGGACGGTCTCCGCGGGGTCTTCCCTCGCCCTGAGGCCTTCCTGCGGGGCGGTCTCCGCGGGGACGGTCAGATGAATTCGAACGTGCGGCCGGGCGTGCCTCATCGCGGCGTCCGGCGGTCTGCGCATTTCCCCTGCTGCCCATGGGCTTCTGTTCTGCCGAAGGTTTGGCAGGCCTGCGCGGTTTCTCTGTGTCTTCTACCAAAAGAACTACTCCGAGCGTGCGAACATCAACAAAGATAAAAAGGGTATGGGTGAATTAGGGCTGAAAAGTACCGTTCCGGACGGTAACCCACAAAGACGGCGGTGTCGGAAAATGGACAGGAACTACAACGTTTTCGAGAAGAACAAGACCGGACTCTTGGTCCTGCTCGCGCTCTCCATGGGATTCCTCATACTCGGCGCATGGACCTCTGCCTACGAGAGCATGCTCGTCGCGGCCACCTCCCTGCTCCTCACCGTCATCGCCCTCCAGAAAAAGGACTCGCTTTACATCCCTCCGCTGTTCATCGTGCTCCTGACCGCCGTACTGGTCCTCGTCCAGATCTCCAACAGGGTGGGAACGGAGCTCGTGGACATCGCCGCCGATATCTTCCTGGGTATGTTCACGTGCATCCTGGGTCTTATGATGCTGCTCGCCATCCTCAGGTCCTCCCCCGACTTCGACATGGAGCACCCGTTCTTCCTGGCCTTCAGCGCGTTCTGCATCGGAACCGCCATGAGCCTGTTCCTCTCCATCGTGAGCTTCTGGATCGCCGAGCTCTCCGGCGGCTCCTCCGACGCCCTGCACTCGTTCCTGCTGAGCATGACGTTCAGCATGCTGGGTTCCCTGCTTACGGCCCTGACGTTCTACTTCAACAGGCATAACGGCCTGTTCGAGCACACCCTGAACAGGTTCCTCAAGGACAACGCTGACGTGCTCGGTGTCCAGGACCGCGCTAAGAAGGAGATCCTCAAGGAGATCGAGGACGGGGAGAGCTCCAAGCTGGAGTTCAAGTCCACCCTCAGGACCAACCTGAAGACCGGGGAGAAGGATCCCCGCATGGAGAGGGCCGTCCTCAAGACCATCGTGGCCTTCCTCAACAGCAGGGGAGGCACCCTTCTCATAGGGGTCGCGGACGACGGCACCATCGTCGGCGTGGACCTCGCATCCTTCGAAGGAAGCAAGGACAAGTTCGGCCTCCATCTCAACAACCTGATAAAGACCCAGATAGGCAGCGAGTTCCTTCCGTTCCTCCACTTCACCCTCGTCGATTTCGAGGACAAATCCGTGATGCGCGTGTCCTGCCAGGTCAGCGACCGCCCCGTGTTCCTCACGGACGGCAAGGAGCAGATATTCTACGTCAGGTCCGGCCCGTCCACCATCGACCTCCACGGAGTGGAGCTCCTCTACTACGCCAACCACAACTTCGGAAGGAACCTCAAGAAGCACAGCCCGTGATAGGATGGAGAACACTGTCCCCCCGTGCCTCAAGGAGTTCTTCAGGGCCAACCGCAGGGTGGCCCTGGCATTCTCAGGCGGTACGGATTCGTCATATCTCCTCTATGCTGCGAAAGAATGCGGTGCGGACGTCGTGGCATATCATGTCAGTTCGCAGTTCCAACCCGGTTTCGAGACCGGGGATGCGGTGAGGTTCGCCGGATCGCTCGGAGTCCCTCTGAAGATCATAGAGACTGACATACTCTCCGATGACCGCATCGCGGAGAACCCTCCGGACCGCTGCTATCTCTGCAAGAAATGTGTGTTCTCGGAGATCCTGCAGGCTGCTAAGAGGGACGGGGCAGGCACCGTCATAGATGCCACCAACGCCTCAGACGACCCCTCGGTGCGTCCAGGGATGAAGGCCTTGGAAGAACTGGGGATCGTATCCCCGCTCAGGCTCTGCGGCATCGGCAAGACCGACATACGCAGGCTCTCCAGGGAAGCGGGACTCCCCACCTGGAACATGCCGTCCAACTCCTGCCTCGCCACCCGCATACCGGTCGGCACCCGCCTCACCGCGGAGAACCTCGAAAGGACGGAGAAGGCGGAGGATGAACTACGTTCCCTCGGCCTCTGCGAATTCAGGGTCCGCACCGCCGGGACCGCCGCCCGGCTGGAGATTGTCCCCGAGGAGAGGGAGAAGGCAGAATCGCTCAGGGAGGACATCCTGAGGGTATTGCTAAAATACTACACAGACGTAATCTTCGCAGAGAGGAGACGCTGACATGGACACGCTGGAGCTGCTCAGAAAGGTCAAAGAGGGGGAGATCACCCCCGAGGAAGCGGAGCGCCAGCTCCGTATGCAGCCCTTCGTGGACCTCGGTTACGCCAAGGCCGACACCCACCGCAGGATCCGCCAGGGTTCGACCGAGGTGGTCTACGGCGCGGGCAAGACGCCCGAGCAGGCCGTCGGCATCGTCTCCGCACTTCTCGAAGGGAACCCCGGATGCGTCCTGGTCACCCGCTGCGACGATACCATGGCTGCCGCACTAGGCAACGCATTCGAAGATTCCGTCTACTATCCCGACGCCGGGATCTGCACCGTCGGCAAACCCCCAGAGCCCTCGCCCAACAGTTTCGTATGCATCGTGTCCGCCGGCACCAGCGACCTGCCCGTCGCGGAGGAAGCCGCAGTCACCGCCGAATCCCTGGGAAGCAGGGTCGAGAGGGTCTACGATGTGGGGGTGTCCGGCATCCACCGCCTGTTCGCGAAGGCGGACGTCATCATGAAGGCCCGTGCGGTCGTCGTGGTGGCGGGCATGGAGGGCGCCCTCCCCAGCGTGGTCGGGGGACTGGTCAGCGTCCCCGTCATCGCCGTACCGACCTCGGTCGGATACGGGGCATCGTTCGGGGGCATCACCGCACTGCTCTCGATGATGGATTCCTGCGCCTCCGACGTCAGCGTGGTCAACATCGACAACGGCTTCGGGGCAGGATATATCGCGAGCATGATTGACAGGAGGAGCGCACCGCTATGAGGACGATTTATCTGCAATGCAACGCAGGGGCATCCGGCGACATGATCGTCAGTGCCCTCGCAGGACTGCTCGACGACCCCCGGGAACTCGTATCCATGATCGACTCCGCCGGCATCCCCGGACTGACCGTCGCCCTCGAGAAGGGAGAGATGTCCGCCATCGCCGGAAACAGGGTCCGCTTCTTCATCGAAGGGGAGGAGGAAGGACACGGACACCATCATCACCACACCCCCGTCTCCGACGTGCTGGGTCTTATCAGAAGACTCAAGGTATCGGACCGGGTGAAGGAGGATGCCTGCGCCATCTACGGCATCATCGCCGAGGCCGAGGCGAAGGTCCACGGGAAGCCCGTCGACATGGTCCACTTCCATGAGGTGGGGGCGCTCGACGCGGTGGCCGACGTGGTCGGCACCTGCATGCTCATCGAGCGCATTTCCCCCGACAGCATCATCTCATCGCCGCTACGCACCGGCTTCGGCGAGGTTCACTGCGCACACGGCGTGCTCCCGGTGCCCGCTCCCGCAACCGCCAACATCCTGGTCGGCATGCCCGCCTATGCGGGTGACGAGGAAGGGGAGTTCTGCACCCCCACCGGCGCCGCCATCGTGAAATACTTCGCGGACAGCTTCGGGCCCATGCCGATGATGACCCTGGACCGCATAGGGTGCGGACTCGGCTCCAAGGTGTTCAGGACGGCCAACATCCTGAGGGCCTTCCTCGGAGAGACGAAGAACACGGCCGAGCACATCAAGGAGCTGACCTGCAACATCGACGACATGTCCCCCGAGGACCTGGCCGGGATCATCGACCTGCTCCTCAAAGCGGATGCCAGGGACGCATTCATCAGACCCTGCCTCATGAAGAAGGGCAGGCCGGGATTCGAGCTCACCTGTCTCTCCTGGGAGAAGGACCTGCAGACCATGATGGACATCATCTTCTCCAACACCTCCACCAGCGGCATCAGGGTCCACGACTGCGACAGGTACGCCATGGAGTACCGCCACGAGGAATGCGACACCGAGTACGGAAGGATCAGGGTCAAGGTCTACGAGGGATTCGGGAAGACCAAATGGAAGCCCGAGTACGAAGACCTGCAGGAAGCCGCCAGGAAGAACGGCGTCTCCGTGAGAGAGGTCCGCGACAGCGTAGTTTACAAGCCGAAATGAAGATGGTGCGGAGAAAGGGATTCGAACCCTTGAACCTCTACGGACGGGATCTTAAGTCCCGCGCCTTTGGCCAGCTCGACTACCTCCGCCTGTGTCTCACAAAGGCTTAGTCATATAAAAAATACGACAGATTGGTTCTATGACGTTTTGAGTGGATGGAATTCCACTCAATCCGAGATATTGCGCACTTCGGCTTCCGCCTCGGTAATTCCGGCAATTGATGACGTGCCGAGGATGTCGAACCCCATCCCGCGTCTTAAGACGTTCACGCATGCGTTGTCGTCACGGTGTTTGGTGAAACCGCAGAACCTGCAACAGAATATCTCCTGACTGAACGGTTTGTTCAGTCTTCCGCATTCGGTGCAGATCCTGCTCGTGTAGGCGGGATTCACTGCGACTATCTCAGACCCGGTTTCCTCCCCCTTGTATCTGAGCAGCCTCATGAACGTCCCCGCGCTCGCATCGCGGAACAGTTTCCTTGATTCTTTGTTGTCCTGTGAATCAATCAGTTTCTTTACCGAAAGATCCTCCACGAAGATCTTCGTGTGATTCTGAGCAATCGATCTGGTTGCTTTCTGCAGAAGATCGTTCTTGCTGTCTTTCATCCTCTTCTGCAGATGCCTGAGATGACCCAGATACTTCCTGCGTTCCTCCGAACCCTCCTCGGTCTTGGATATCTTGCGCTGTATCTTCGCCATCCTCTTCTCGTTCTTCCTCATGGTACGGTGGTTCTCCACCACCGTACGGTCGGTGAGTGTGGCCACTCTCCTGGCCCCGAGGTCCAGACCCACGGGGTCGGGAGTTTCCGCATCCATGTACCAGGTACGGTTATCGGGCATCTCGAGACATTCGCAGAAGATCGAGATGTACCATTTGTTGCTCTTACCCATCTTCTTCCTGGATACCACTGCCTGCTTCATGCAATCAGTGGGAACTCTCTTGATGAT
>JAEEGL013385707.1_pt1 | contig 53813 bp, 45 predicted proteins | sample 9134231 | NCBI WGS metagenome assembly JAEEGL01 (sample SAMN16246548, study PRJNA631951) | gut metagenome | biome: gut microbiome; feature: rumen; material: fiber-attached | host: Bos | place: Iran: Karaj | collected 2018-10 | reverse complement strand
CTATGTGTATGAGCTGCTGAAGGCCCGCAAGGAGAACGCCAAGAACGACTGAAGTATAGATAAACACAGTAAAGAATGATATTAGATATCAGGAAAGGTTGGTAAAAAATGCTTGCTTTATCCAGAAAAAAAGGTGAGGCACTTTTCATAAATAATAATATTGAGGTTACCGTGCTGGAGGTAAAGGGGGACCAGGTGAAGCTTGGCATCAAGGCACCTAAGGAAATCCCTATTTACAGAAGCGAAGTATATGAGCAGATCCAGGCTGCAAATAAGGAGGCTCTTACAGAGCAGACACCGGATAATCTCAATAAATTGTTCAGCGGAGAATAATTTTTTGTATTTTTTTCAAAAAACACTAAAGTAAGGGATAAAGGCTGCCGATAAATATGATAAGCTGAAAAAGCTTCTTATATTTTGTTGCAAATGGAATAGCAGTTATTCACATGGAGGTGAGAAAAATGGCAATAGAACCTATCAGCAGTGCGATGTCATATACGGCACAACCCGTAGCGAAAGCAGCCGCACCACAGCCTATACCGTCATCGGAACAGGGACAGGGAATTGAGGTGAATGCACCTCAGGTTGATTCCCAGACTCTTTCTGTATCCAAGGCGCAGACTGATGGTGAAGGAACCGGAAATGGCGGTAAGAACGGTGCTTCCAAGCAGGAAGGACAGTCTCAGCAGGTAAGTGATGAGGCTATCAAGAATGCCATGAAGGAGCTTCAGAAGAAGAATACCAATTACATTTCGGAATTCGGTATTCATGAGCAGACTAACCGCATAACCATAAAGATCGTAGATAAGAAGACCAAGGAGGTCATAAAGGAACTGCCTCCTGAAAAGACACTTGATATGATCGCAAGAGTTTGGGAGTATGCAGGTCTTGTAGTGGATGAGAAACGATAAGGGTCAGGAGGTGAGCTTATGTCTTCAGATTTAATCAGATTGACGGGTATAAACTCAGGTCTTGATACCGAGAGTATAATATCCGCTTATACATCAAAGGCAAATTTAAGACTGAAAAATGCCAGATCTTCCCTGACCAAGAATCAGTGGACTCAGACGGCATGGCAAGGATTAAACAGTAAGATTTACTCGTTCTATACCGGGACGGCCGGTGTGAACAGAATGAGCAGTGCATATAAGAAGAAAGCAACCAAGACTTCTAATGATGCCCTCAGTGTAATGGCAGGTGAGAATGCCGTTGACGGTGTTCAGACTGCGCAGATCAAGGCTACTGCCAAGGCTGCATACTTTACCAGCGGTGCTATGAAGACGACCGATGCGACGACAGGCAAAGAACGCAATGTAAAGTCCGGTGAGAATATTGCTGATGCACTGGGACTTGGAGGAACGACAAGTTTTAAGTTTTCTTCTGCAGGTGGAAAAAAGCAGACTTTCCAGCTTATGAGTCAGGCGGACTATGATGTATTGACTGCTGAGGACAAGCAGCTTATGGCTGATAATGGTATCACAGCAGTTTCTTCCATGGATGACCTGGTAAAGGGACTGAAGGAACTGGGTGTAAATGCCAACTATGACGAGGCTAACGGAAGACTTTTCGTAAGTGCAAAGGAGAGCGGTGAAAAGCAGGATTTCAATTTCACGGCGGGAGGGGCTGACGAAAAAGCATCTCTTGATACTTTGAATAAGTTTGGCCTTCTCAGCAAGGAAGCTGCCGGCAAGTATGCGGAATCTCTTAAGGAAAGCGATCCCTCATACGCGGATAAGAGTGTTGACCAGATCAAAGAGGAATTGGGCTGGACGAATCTTGCATCAAAGATTGACGGCTCAAACGCAAGGCTTGTACTGAACGGCGCAGAATTCGAAAGCAATACGAACTCATTCAATATAAACGGCAGCACTTATACCATAAATCATATGCCGGCAACGGATGAGGAGATATCCGTGACAACAAATACAGACTACGATGCTGTATATGATGTCATAAAGGATATGCTCAAGGAGTACAACTCCCTTGTTAATGAGATGTCCAAGCTCTACGGTGCAGATAAGGCTAAGGATTATGATCCGCTGACTGCCGAGCAGAAGAAGGAGATGTCCGAGCAGGAAATAGAGGATTGGGAGAATAAGATCAAGGACGGACTCCTTAGTGGCGACAGCAATCTGTATGATGCAAGGCAGGCCCTGATAGATGCATCATTGCAGTCTTATACAGTGAAGGATGCTGATGGCAACGAGAAGAAGATGTATCTTGCTGATTTCGGCATAGCTACAGGCGGATATTTCTCAACCGATGAGAATGAGCGTTATGCGCTTCATATTGATGGAGATAAGGATGACAGTGTGACTGCGGGCAATGCTGATAAGCTCAAGGCCATGATCGCATCGGATCCTGAGAAGGTCACCCAGTTCTTTACCCAGTTTTCAAACCAGATGTACAATAATCTGTATAAAAAGATGGGTAGCAGCAGCCTGTCCAGTATATACAAGGTATATAATGATAAGCAGCTGGCATCTGATGAGACAGACTGGAAAAAGAAGATATCAACCATAGAGGATGAGATATCGGCTATTGAAGATAAGTGGTATGACAGATTCTCATCCATGGAGACCGCCCTTGCCAAGCTGAACGGAAATTCATCCGCTATAACAGGTATGCTCGGCGGTGGTTGAGAAAAACAGGTAATACATTAATATTGTGGCCGTCTGCACTATGTGCAGGCGGCTATAATAAAGCATAACAGGCGTCAAAACGGTATCGGTTTTGACGTTTGTAATATAAAAAAGGGGTACAACATGGTTAAGAATCCTTATGAACAGTACAAAAATAATGCCATAGCAACAGCTACTCCGGCAGAGCTTACGCTCATGCTTTATGAGGGGGCAATAAAGTTCGGCAATCTGGCAATCAAGGCTATAGAGGATAAGGATATTGAAAAGGCCTATAGGAATATAGTGAAGGTTCAGGATATAATAGCGGAATTCAGGAATACTCTGGATTTCAAATATCCTGTGGCAAAGGATTTTGACAGAGTATATGAGTACCTTGAGAGACGGCTTGTAGAGGCCAATATGACCAAGGATAAAGCCATAATGGAAGAAGTAGTCGGCCATATCCGTTCCATGCGGGACACCTGGAAAGAAGTGATGAAGAGGGCTAAGCAGGGAGGCCAGGGCTGATAATAAAAATGACAGAACAGTATCTGAAAAATCTCATCGAGAATATGGAGCAGAAGAAAGCTGTGCTTGTAACCATCAAGGAAAGCACGGCGAAACAGACTAAAGCCATGCAGGCAGAAGACCCTGACTGGAAGGCTTTTGATGCCATGCTTGATGAGAAGGGGGAGCTTATAGATAAGCTTAACTCCCTGGATGATGCTTTCAATGCCATGTTCGACAGGGTAAAGGATGATCTGCTGGACAATAAAGAAAAATATAAGACTGAGATCAACAGGCTGCAGGAGCAGATCAGGGAAGTAACATCCTTAAGTACATCCATACAGGCTGAAGAAATCCGCAACCGCGATCTGGTAACCAACCGCATAAACGAGAGCCGTCAGAAGATCAGACAGGACAGGAAGACAGTCAATGTGACAGGCAAGTACTACAATGCCATGAATAAGATCAACCTGATCGATCCGCAGCTGATGGATACAAAGAAATAAATGTCGTTATTAAAATTGTGATATCAAAACAAAAAGTCGTCCATAAAAATGCTGGCGGCTTTTTTTGACAATAGTGTTCAACATGATTGATTTTCCGGAGAATTATTTAGAAAAAGAAAAAAGAAGAAGCTTTACTGTCAGCGAAGTAATGAAGCGCTCGTGGGCGGCTGATCAGGAGATTATCGCTGCACTCAGAGAAATCTGCAGACAGAATTCCCTCCGCATGTTTGCGTGCTATGGCACCCTGCTTGGTGCTGTACGGGAGGGCGGTTTCATAGCATGGGATGACGATATGGATATCGGGTTTGTGGGTGATGATTATGTGCGTTTTCTCGATATTCTGACAAATGACTATGCGGACAGGTTCAATGTACTGAATCCATATACCAGGTCCTGGTATAAGATGAATTTTACCCATATTACAAACAGCAGGGGCGTGACATTCGACAGGGATTACCTGACAAGGTGGCATGGATGCCCTTTCATGACGGGGCCTGATGTTTACCCCTATTATTATCTTCCGGCCGATCCTGCGGCGGAGGAATACATACTGGGTATCCTTTTGAGGATTGATGATCTGATCGCCCTCAACCGTCAGTCCATGGACTGCAGCAGCCGCAACGGCAGATTCGATTCCGGCAGCAGACTGAATGAAAATATAGCAATGGGCCTTGTGGAACTGCAGCACGAAACGGGCTATGTTTTTTCTGATGACAGGCCGCTTGACAATCAGCTGGAGATACTGTACGACCAGGTATGCAGGGTTACGGAAGAAGCGGATGCAAAATATTTGGTAAGATATGATGAGTATACAAAAGACAGGTCAAAGAAATTCCCGAAGGAATTTTTTGAGCAGACGATAGATAAGCCTTTTGAGAATATCACCATGCCTGTACCTATAGGCTATGATGATATATTAAGAAAAAGGTTTGGAGATACATACATAGTACCGCGACAGGAAAGGGCTGCCCATGACTATCCTTATTACCGCAAACAGCTGGACGGGGATAAATATCGGGAGCGGATCCGTGGATATGCAGAAAAAAATGCTGTTATCGGGAGTGTTCCGGGAGAAAAATCGAACGGGAAAAGAATCCTGTTCCATACAAGCGTATGGAATCTTCTGATATATGGTGATGGTCTGATAGATGAGATAAAGAGTACTCTTTTTGACGGAATAGCTGATGCCACAGAAGAAATATGGTGGATGCCGGAAATCGTGCTTAAAACGGAGGATATGGCCCTTGAGCTTGTAGCACCGGGACTTATAGATGAGTATGAAGATCTGATACAGCGTTATATGGCCAGGGGCGGAAGGATATGCAAGTGTTCTCTGACGATAGAAGAGCTTGCAGAAATGTTTGATGCATACCGTGGGACCGATACAGTATATTCCGAAGCATTCCGTGCAAAGAACCTTGAAGTGACCATAGTTGATTACAATGATAAAGCGGCTGCGGAGGCGGCTTCGTCTGATGAAAACGAAAAAACTCCGGCCATGGACGGGGCGGCCCGCGAAGAGTGGAAATGGCTGATAAAAAAGGAAAACGGTACGAGAAAAAAAGCAGTGCTTTATACGACATCAGTGAGTACCCTGTTTCAGTATGGCGAATTGATGCTTACAAAGATTGAAAATGTGATAAAAACATTCAGTGAGCATAAGGATGATGTGGTTTTACTCTGGCATCCGGATCCGATTATTGCGCAGAAAAAGGGCCTTTTTGATAAAAAGCTGATGGACCGCTATAATGAGCTGGTAGAAGAATTCAGGCTAACCGGCTGCGGCATGTATGATGACTGCGGAATGGCAGGTGATGTACTGGAAGATATTGACGGCACATACGGAGACCCTGATCCGCTTATTTTGAAATGCAGGGATATGGGGAAGCCGGTCATGCTGCAGGATGTAAGAATTTAGATTTTGCGTGCAATATCCTGTATAATAGAGATGCATATAAAGATATTATATATTAGATTCTAAAATGAAGGGGGATACCATGGAATTTGAACTGACAGCCTCAATGATGTGTGCGGATTACAGAAACCTTGAGAAAGAAGTCAGGGAGCTGGATGAGGGCGGCATCGATTCGTTCCATATCGATATAATGGACGGACGTTATGTTCAGAACTATGCAATGTCGCTGAACGACCTTTGCTGTATACGCTCGCTGACGGATAAACCGCTGGATGTTCATCTGATGGTTGAGCATCCGATAAACACGATAGATCTCTTTACGCGGAACCTGCATAAAGGCGATACTGTTTATATCCATCCGGAGGCCGAGTATCATCCTTCAACTACCATATCAAAGATCATAAATGCCGGGATGATCCCCGGAATAGCCATAAACCCGGGAACCAGTGTCGAAAATGTCAAGATGCTTCTCCGTATCGTGGACAAGGTCCTTGTCATGTCGGTAAATCCCGGAAATGCGGCCCAGATGTTCCTTCCATATGTCAGGGAAAAATATGACCAACTTCTTAGGCTCAAGCAGGACATGGATTTTGATATATACTGGGACGGTGCCTGCGGTGCAGACAAGATAGTTGAGTATGCCCCGCTGGGAGTAAAAGGGTTTGTGCTTGGAACAACACTGCTCTTTGGTAAAGGACAGCCCTATGGTGAAACGATAAAGCAGATAAGGAACCTTAAGTTTTAAACCCGGAAACAGATGCAGTATTGTGGTGTGATATGATTTATGGTAATGCAGAAAAGCCTGATAGTGAGTTTTTTCTGGATGAGGTCCGGGAGGGCTTTTTTGTCACATCCATGATGAAAAGATACTGGGCGGCACAGATAAAGGTGCTATCTGTAATAGATGGTATCTGTGAAAAGCATGGGATAAGATGGTTTGCAGATTGCGGTACGCTGCTGGGGGCTGTACGTCATGGGGGATATATCCCATGGGATGATGATCTCGATATATGTATGTTAAGAAGTGACTATGAGAAATTCTGCAGTGTGGCTGACAGCGAACTGCCTTCGGGTTACAGGTTTCTTAATGTACATAGGGAAGATGAATACACCATGATGATCGGGAGAATAGTGAATTCATCCGGAATCGACTATAGCAGGGCTCATATGGATGAGTATTTTGGCTGTCCGTATACGATAGGGATAGATATTTTCATTCTTGACGGTTTGGCCGTAAATGATGATGCTGAAGAGAGCCGTCTGGAGCTTCTTGAAAAGCTGACTAAAGCTATAGGTTTTGTAAACAGTGGCGATAATTCTTCTGCAGAATTAAAAGGCATAATTTCTGATATTGAGTTGTTCACACACGAAAAAATAAATGTAAAGGGCAATCTGCAGCACGAATTGCTGGTTGCGGCAGATCGGATATATGCTGCATATCCGGACAAGGATGCAGAGTATGTTGCGCTGATGACTTTCTGGTCTGAGCGAAGAACTCACAGATACTCAAAATCTTTCTATGAGCATGTCGCGTATATTTCGTATGAATATATTAAGATTCCGGTGCCATACAGGTATGAAGAAGTATTATCTGCTTTGTATGGAAACTACATGAATGTTTTTAAAGGCGGAGGCCTTCATGATTACCCGGTGTATAAAGAACAGGAAAGTATCCTTAAAGCAAATTTGGGAGGCAATCCATTCCGTTATACCATGCCGAAAGGTGAACTGAGAGAACGGACAGTGAAAACTACGGAGGAGAGCTGCCGGGAGCTGTTATCAGTAATCAGCCAGGCACATGGCCAGATTGAAAGGCTGTGCAGTCAGGGGGAGTATGAGATGTCCATGAGTCTGCTGACCGGATGCCAGAATCTTGCCGTGACTTTGGGAACCCTGCTTGAGGACAGAATAAATGGCTGCCGTGAAGTGGTAGCAGATTTGGAAGAATACTGTGAAATGCTGTACATGGTCAGCACGGATTACAGAGGGGATGAAAGCATAATTGGTTTGGATGGCAAGCTTTCTCTGATCAGAACAGCGGTAGAAAAATTGCTGAAAAACAGAAAGAGAGAGATTCTTTTTCTTGTGTGCAGGGCAGACTGGTGGGGAAGCGCACAAAATGAATGGAAAAAAGCCTGTGCCGATCCGGATAATTCGGTATATGTGATGCCTGTATCGTATGCCCTTTGCGGTGATGAGAAATGGCGCAATGAAGCTGAAAACTTCGCTGAAAGGTACGGATTGGAAATCACGGAAGAATATGATATGGAAAAAAGGCATCCGGATGTAATTTTCTTTCAAGTGCCTTATGATGGATTCAGTGACGAATTCTCAGTGCCGGAACGGTTTTTCTCTGACAGGCTGTTGCAATTAACGGATGAACTGGTTTATATTCCACCATATGCTACTGATGATCCGGAAATGACAGGGGACAAGCTTTCGGTGTCGCTGAGGATGCTTATAGAACAGCCTGCTGTAAGAAATGCAGACAGAGTAATGGTTTGCTCGGAACAGATTAAACAGTTATATGTGGATACGCTTACAGAAATATGCGGCAATAATGAATACTGGTCAGCAAAAATAGTCGTATCGGAAAAAACACAGGAAAAAGATTCTCAAAGGGTGACCGGATATAAGCATAAGGATAAAAAATATGTGATATTCCAGGTTAGTGCGCCTTTTATTGTTCGATTCGGGGAGAGTGCGATAAAGAAGATCAGCGATTCCATTGACATAATGAAACTGAACAGGGATCGTATCACGGTTATTTTCTCTCCGCATGAGAGCCTGGATAAGATAAATGACATAGGTGATGATAATCGCAGGATGTGGGAAAGGCTTTTGGGATTTCTTGAAGGGGATTCTGATATCGTTGTTACTGATCATAATGTGGGGGAGTACATAACAAGTGCAGATGGTTACTATGGCTGTCCCGGGGTGACAGCCCACAGATGCGTTCAGGAGGGAGTGCCGGTGATGATCATGTCATTGGTATAACACAATTTGTTTTGTGATTTTTTACAATAAAGGCTTGAAAAATCGTTTTCTGTTTGGTAATATTTAAGTGTAGCAGGTTGGCTGAGAGATAAAAATCTCAAAAAAAAATTAAAAAATGGTATTAAGTATCGGAAACTTATTCCGATATATTTAATACAAGGGGTTCACAAGAGCCTCACAACACAATAACTGCGGCAAGGAAGTCGCAATACAACATTTTCAAGGAGGAAAAAGTTATGGTAGTACAGCACAATTTAACAGCAATGAACAGCAACAGAATGTTAGGTCTCACGACTGCATCTCAGGCTAAGTCAACCGAGAAGTTATCTTCAGGTTACAGAGTTAACAGAGCAGCTGATGACGCAGCAGGTCTTGCTATAAGTGAGAAGATGCGCCGTCAGGTTAAGGGCTTAACACAGGCAAGCCGTAACGCACAGGATGGTATCTCTTGCGTGCAGACAGCAGAAGGTGCTCTGACAGAAGTTCATGATATGCTTCAGAGAATGAATGTTCTCGCAAACCAGGCTTCTAACGACACAATGACAACTGCTGATCGTAGCTACCTCAACCAGGAAGTTCAGGCTCTTAAGAGCGAGATCGACCGCGTAGCTACAACAACTACGTTCAACGAGAAGAACCTGCTTAACGGTAAGTTCACAGGCAAGAACCTTCAGGTTGGTGCAGAGAAGAGCCAGTTCATCAAGATTAGCATTGCTAAGATGAGCGCTACCGGTATCCAGATCAACAATGTTTCTGTATCCGGTGCTACTAATGCAAATGCACAGACCGCTATAAGCACCATTAAGGATGCTTTGGCAAAGGTTTCTTCACAGAGAGCTGACCTTGGTGCTGTTCAGAACAGACTTGAGCACACAATCAAGAACCTTGACAATGTAGTAGAGAATACTACTGCAGCTGAGTCCCAGATCCGTGATACGGATATGGCTTCCGAGATGGTTGCTTTCTCAAACAACAACATCCTGGCTCAGGCAGGTACTTCGATGCTGGCTCAGGCAAATCAGTCCAACCAGAATGTTCTTTCACTGCTTGGCTGATAAACAACCATCAATTAAACAAAGCTACCAAAGAAAGGGCTGTCCGAAAGGGCAGCCCTTTTACTTTATCTTTTGGGAAAATTGCGATATTATAGACATATTAAGCGTGTCGTAATGGTGGGCGAAATGGAGTTTTCTAAAGATTACTTTCAGAAAGAAATGATAGATGGTTTTGAGGTTTCCTCGCTGATGAAGCGGTGCTGGGCGGCACAGATGGAAGTAGTGGAGATTTTTGATGCAATATGCCGGAAATACTCCATAAGCTACTATCTGGCATATGGCAGCCTTTTGGGCGCAGTCAGACATAAAGGCTTTATTCCGTGGGACGATGATATAGATATATGGATGCTCAGGGAGGATCTGGATAAACTGATAAATCTTACAGCTGAGGATTTAGCCGGGGAAGGCCTGGAGCTGGTTACGCCTTTTACTGACAGGGAGTATGATAATCTGGCTTTCAGACTGATCAATACAAGGAACAGCTATTGTTTAAAGGAAGAATTTCTGAAGAAGTACTGGCTTTTTCCTTTTATGGCAGGGTTGGATATTTTTACTCTTAATTATATGCCCCGTGATGCAAAGCAGCTGGAAGATCTGAGAGTATTGATGGTATCTGCAAATGTGCTTGGTCAGGAGTGGGATAATCCGGAACTTTCACAGGAAGAAAAAATGGGATTATATGCACAGCTTTGTGGAATACTCGGTGTGGAACAGGTTGATGCCGGAGCAATCCGTAACCACCTTTGGCAACTCACTGACCGTATCGGCGGTATGTATGGTTCGGAAGAATCTGATATGCTGACGACCTGGGGGTATTATATGGAAGATCCACACAAGGTGTTCCGTAAAGAATGGTTTGATAATACTGTTTACCTGGAGTTCGCGGGCAGGAAGCTCCCGTGTCCGGCGGGGTACAAAGATGTGCTGCGGGCTGAATTCGGAGATGATTATATGATTCCGAAAATGATTGCCGGAACCCATGATTATCCATATTACAGAGCGGCTCACAGTTTCATGCTGGAAAATTTTGAGAAACAGGGTATAACCTGTCCGGATATATATATAAATTTGTAATATGGCAAGGAGCAGCATTTGGAAGAGTTTAAGGAAAAAAATGTAGACGGTTATTATGTCAGACCTATGATGCAGCGTGTCAGGGCTGTGCAGATGGATGTCCTTCACGAAATTGATGTGATCTGTAAAAAACATTCACTTAACTGGTTTGCGGACTGGGGGACGCTTCTCGGGGCAGTAAGGCATAATGGCTACATCCCCTGGGACGATGATCTGGATATAGGGATGTTCAGGCTTGATTTTGAAAAGTTCAAACGCTATGCCAGGGAAGAACTGCCTAAACAGTATTCATACAATCTTGACAGGGACGATAATATCAATAAGCTTACATTCTGTATTTATAATGGTTCCGGAATCAATACAGATCCGGCTTGGCTTGAGAGAAACCATGGCTGTCCGTATCCTGCGGGTGTAGATATATTTGTATATGATAACATACCTGATGATAAGGCAGAGAGAGAGGACTATCTGGCTGTTTATTCCTATACTTCGGTGCCGGCACAGGAATTGAAAGAAGGAATGACATACGAGGATTGTAACGACGAACTGAAGCAACTGATAGATATGTCTGAAAAACTGACCGGAATGACCTATACAAAGGATCTACCAATGAAGGTTCCCATGCTCATTCTGGCAGACCAGATCGCTGCTATGTACTACGATGCTTCGACCGAACATGTGGCAATTGCCGGCTGTCTTACATGGGGAGAACGGTATCTCTTCAAACGGAAATGGATGGATGAAATCATCACCCTGCCATTCGAGGAGATCAGGATCAATTGTCCGGCCGGCTATGATGAAATACTAAGAATCTGGTACGGTGATAACTATATGATTCCACAGAAATATGAAGAGCATGAAGATTATTATGGTGAACAGGAGAAAATCCTGTTTTCATGGTATCGCAGCAACGGGATGGAAATACCGGCTTTATTTTTAGAATAGGGACTATATTATTTCATGAAAAAAAAGATTCTTTTCATCACACATCAGCTTACCAGAACAGGAGCACCCAATGTACTTCTGGATATGATAAAGTGCTGTCAGGAACAGGGACATGCTGTAGCAGCAATTTCATTATCAGACGGTCCGGCCAGGGAAGAATGGGAAGGTGAAGGAATAGATGTTTCCGTTATCCCGGGATTGTCCCTTCTGGGGAAGCAGATTATTGATATAATGAGCAGGTTTGATACTATAGTGGTAAATACACTGGTGTGCTGTGAGGTGATTCCGCTCTGTGTGGAGTCAGGAACTGAGACAATATGGTGGATTCATGAACACGAGAATTATTTTGAGTATTACAGAGATCTGTTGCCGAAATGGAAAGCCATAAAGGATAAGGTCAGGGTTTATGGTGTCAGCCCGGTAACAGTCCGTCTTCTTAAAGATATGGCAGGGTATACTGATGCAGGACTCCTTACCTTTTATGTCCCGGAAGTCGAAATGACAAAAAGCGACAAAGAAGAAAAGGCATTGTCATTTGTGTGCATAGGTGTTTATGCATATGTTAAGGGGCAGGATATATTATGTGATGCAATAAAAAAGCTGCCGGCTGATATTCTGAAAAGGTGCAGGTTCCTGTTTTATGGTGACCGCACAGAGGTGGATCCGGCTGTCTATTCATGTGTAGAAGAAGCAGAGAGACAGATGGAGTGCGTGAAGTGTCTTGACAGTGTTCCGCATTATGAGATGCTTGGCGTGATAGCTGATTCTGATTATGTGATAATACCATCAAGGAAGGAACCCATGCCCACGGTAGCAGTTGAGGCTATGATGCTGGGAACTCCCTGTATAATATCTGATATATGTGGTGTGACGGATTTTCTTAAGGATGAAGAAAGTGCTGTTTTTTTTGAATCAGAGAATGCCGGAATGCTTTCTCTGTGCATAGAAAAAGCGGTTGAAAAAGCGGGAAATGATCCATACGAAAAGATTTCAAAGGAAGCTAATAAAGTATATCGAAGTCAATTTGGTAAAGATGCTTTTCGGTTTAAAATAAGAGAGATTTTCGAAGGTCTGGAAACGAGGATTGTACTGTGTTACTGTTCTAAAGAAGCCCCGATGATGCAAAGATGTCTGGAAATTCTTGAAAAAGAAATGCAGACGATTGAGATTGTAGGAAACATCATTATTGAATTCCTTGATGATGAATATGAGATTACAGAAGTTGCAACTCTTGACGGGGTATCTTTGGACAGTCTCGGATATGATTATATACTGGTATTGGGTGATGATGAAGTAAACAGGAGCGGAGCTGTAAGATTTTTGCAAAAGGAAATCGGAATAGACAGGGAATACATTCTGCCGGATCAGGTGGTATGTCTGCATGGTTTCAGTACAGAACGCTATCGTACGCTTATCAGATCAAATATTTCGATTATTTCCAGCAACTGTGCGGGCGGGATGATGTATCATCTTTTGGGCTTGCCATTTATGTCACCGACTGTCAATATGTTTCAGCTGAATGATTCGTTTCTCAGATTTACGGCAGATCTGTATGGGTATTTATCCAAACAGCTTGTTTTTGACCATATGGAAAAAGAAGAAAAAAAAGAATACCCTGTATTTACCATAGGTGATGCAGTTATACACATGAACCACTATACGGATTCGGCGGCGGCTTCTGCAATATGGTATAAACGGCTGGGCCGACTGAATCCGGATAATTTACTCATAATGATGTATACTGAGGATAGGGATGAAGTGGCTGCTTTTCATCATCTTCCATTTAGAAAGAAAGTCTGTTTTGTTCCATTTCCATGTGACCTTCCGGATGTGTATCCAATCCCGCCTTCGATAGATAAAAATGCGAAGTTTTGGCAGCTGGTACTGGCGGTGGCAGATGGTTCACTTGAGTGTTATGATCTTTTTGATATGCTTATAGAAGGAAAAAAGACACAGATAATGGAGTTTTAGAAAAGGTTAATCATCAATGTAACAGGAGACAGATAATGCTTGAGTTTGATGCTGGTTATTTTAAGCCTGAAATCAGGGAAGGTTTTTTTATCGATTCCACCATGAAAACTGTCTGGGCGGCCATATTGGAAACTCTTGCCAGAGTATCAGATATTTGCTCTAAATATGGCATTCAATGGTATTGTGCATATGGAACGCTCCTGGGGGCAATACGTCATGAAGGATTTATCCCATGGGATGATGATTTTGATATATGGGTTATGAGGCGTGACTATAACCGAATGATGGAAATACTGCCCAAGGAGCTTCCTGCTGAGTATAGGATATTGAGTCCGCTTACAGAAGCCGGTTATGATCTGTTTCATGGGTGCATAAATAACGGAAGGTCGATAACAGCTAATCCTGACAGATTAAGGGAGTACCATGGATGTCCGTTTACGGTAGCTATAGATGTTTTTCCGCTTGACAGCTTACCCCAAAATGAAGGTGACAGGGAAATGCAGCTACAGCTTTTTTCGCTTCTTTCCGATGCAGCCCAAATGGCAAAGGGACTTGGTTCCGATGAACTTACACTGGCACAAAAGGAAGACATGATGTCTGACCTGATGATGGCCAGGGATATGGTTGAAAGTAAATATGGGTACAGATTCGGGGAAGAGGCCTTTGTTGCGGGAAATCCGCTGACACTTTCCTCAGAATTCTGGAAATGTGCCAATTGTATTGCCATGATGTATGATGATGAGGAATCCGATTATCTGGTTGAATACTACGATTATAAGCGTTTTGGCAGTAAGTTTGAGCGGGCTCTTTTTTCAGATGTATACAGTGCAGATTTTGAAAATGTTATGCTTCCGGTTCCATCCGGTTATGATCAACTGCTGCATCAGATATACGGAGATTATATGACCCGTGTTAAAGGCGGAGGAACTCATGAATATCCGTTTTATGCAAGACAGCTTCGGGAAGCAAGAGAGACAGTCAAAAAGCTTGAGAATAGACCACCTTCAACGGATAACATATTTCCTGAGAATTGGGAACAATTGATAAAAGGAAAAAAGGTCATTCTGTTTGAGGACGGAATACCACTTTATACAGAACATGGGAAAAAGGCCTTGGATAAGCTTGAAGAAGTGCTGAAAATATTTAGGGAAAATAAGGATAAATGTATAGTTTGGTGGAGACCGTCGTCACAGATCAGGACAGCACTTGGACTTATGTCATCGGATATTCTGAACAGATACAATGAGATAGTTGAAAAATATCTTGAGGATCATTTTGGAATCTATGATCAGGAAATGGACGATGAAATAGCACTGCAAAAGTGTGATGCATACTATGGTGAAAAAAACTCTGCAGTAAACCTTCTTGAAGGCAGGGTCCCTATCATGATAGAGGCAATTTATTGATAACACAGGAGCATGTAATGTACGAAAAAATAACGCGTGACCTTTATAATTTTGCGGAGCAACTAAAAACAATAAATGATTGTACAGCTGTGCCTCTTGATGAAGTTGCATCTTTGGCTGGAGCTATGCTTGATAATATAGGCCTGGATAGTGCCATACTGTATCGAACTTTGCAGGAGCAGATAAGTAAGGCTGTTGAAAGAAATGATGTGGGTGGATTGAAGTCAGCGATACTCATGTTAACGCTGCTGATTGAGTCCGGCGATAAGGCAATGGCATATGGAAGGCTTGCGGAATCATATAAGGATGTCGTGGTACACCGTATGCCTGAGTACAATTATTTAAAAAACAAAGAGCGTCTGGCAAAATATTATGAAAAGCATGAGCGTAGAATTGCTAAGCCTTTTGTGGGAAAAGGCTGCATCTATACTGTACTGACGGGCTGTTATGATGATATATTATCGCCTGCATTTATAGACCGTGATCTGGATTATCTGATTTTGACAGATAACCATGATCTGAAGGCTGAGGGGTGGAGGGTAATACATATCTCGAATCCGGACGGCCTTGATCCTGTGCTTCTTTCAAGACATCCGAAGATACTTCCGTATTACTATCTGAATGATTACGAATATGCCCTGTATATAGATGCGAATATTCAGATTACCGGAGATATAAAGCAGCTGATCGAATTGTACAGTACGGGTGAACCTATGCTCTGCCTGAACCACCACATAAACGCTGACATATATGAAGAAGCTGATTTATGTGTGGAAAATGGTCGTGGGGATTCGGAGCAAATAAGAAAGCAGATTACACTGTATGAAGCTGTGGGATTTCCGCATGATTATGGTTTGACACAGAATGGATTTTTGTTAAGGAATCTACATGATATTAAGCTAAAGAAGGTGATGCAGGACTGGTGGGAAGAACTGATACATCATTCAAAGCGTGATCAATTAAGTTTAACATATTGCTGCTGGAAGAATGATTTTATGTATGACAGCTGTCCGATATCGATAGCAGATAATCCATATTTTGAAATCCATGCCCATAAGTAACATGAAATGGTAGTGAGGTGAAACGAGTGAGAATCATTCTTTATACATGGTTCGGATCATATACAGATGATGACATAGAAAGAAACCTTATCGCAATGGGGCATGACTGTTTCAGGATAAGGAATGAGAATTTTCAGTATTCAGACAGATATGAAGATGAAGCCTTCTGTGAAGAATTCAAATTAACACTTAAAAAAGTACAGTGCGACTGTGTGTTTACAACGAATTTTCATCCACTCATATCCAAGACTTGTTATGAGAAAGGTATACCATATGTTGCATGGTCATATGACAGCCCCCCTGATATACCGGATACAAGGTATATGGATTTTCCTACTAACCATTTGTTTTTTTTCTCAAGGGATGATGTGAATGATCTGAGATCCCAAGGGATGGATACTGTTTATTACATGCCATTGGCGGTGGACACCGCAAAATGGGAGAGTATTAAGATACCGGAGCAGCAGTATAGAAAATACTCAGCGGAAATTTCTCTTGTAGGCAGCCTGTATAGTTCAACTCTGCCTGCGCTTATGAAGATGATGTCAGATGAACAGCGGGTATTCTTTGAGACACTGTCGGATCTGCAATTAAATAATTATGACAAATATCTGCTGAAAGAATTCATAACGCCCGGGGTGGCGGGGGAAGTATGCAAAGTACTGGCAGAAAAGAAAAGTGATAATGTGCAGCCAACAGCAAAGCAGCTTATATATGCTACGGCAACATATGTGACTCATCTGGACCGGCTTTTGCTGCTAAAAGTCCTGTCAGAAAGATTTGACACCCATCTGTATACCGATGAATTGCCGGAGGGGACAGCTGATATACTATCGTCAGTCAGACTTCACGGCCAGGTTGATTATGATAAAGAGATGCCGGTAGTTTTTAAAAGCAGCGCGATCAATCTGTGCCCTATTTTCAGAGGAAATGTTTCAGGCATACCACTGCGGATACTTGATGTGATGGGGTGTGCTTCTTTTGTACTTGCGCCATTCAGACCGGAAATGGATGAGTATTTTAAGAATGGGGTGGAGATAGTGACATACCACAGTGCCGGAGAAGCAATTGAGAAGGCTGATTATTATATCAAACATCCGGGTGAACGGAAAAAAGTTGCGCTGGCAGGATACGAGCGGGTTAAGAACAGTTTTTCATATAAAAAACAGCTTGGAGAAATTTTAAGAAGTTTAAAATAACTGTATGGAAATATTATTTTACAGATACAAATCAATATGTGAACCGGATGTCATAGAGTCTTTCCGAAAACTGGGAATAGATGTTGTTGAGGAAAGAATTGCAGATGAAGGAGGAAAAAATGCCGATCTTTATCTGGTAGACAGGATTGAGGGGCTGATAAAATCACATAAATTTTTGTTTGTTTTCTCGATCAATTTTTTTCCTGTGCTGTCAGATATCTGTAACATTATGAGTATCCCATATATCAGCTGGACTGTAGATGTACCTGTTATGGAGCTTTTCTCACCTGCCATAAAAAACAGCTGCAACAGAATATTCATGTTTGACCGGATGCAGTATTCATACTTCAAAAAGTATAATCCATCATGCATTTTTTACCTTCCATTGGCTACAAATCCGGGAAGATGGGAAAAGGTCATTGCTAAAAATCTCCCCCAAAAAGATAACAGATTTAGTGCTGATATATCTTTTGTAGGCTCCCTGTATAATGAGAAAAATGCCTTTAGGAAAATAAAAGGGATGAGCGAATACACAAGAGGATATATACAGGGAATCGTTGAGTCACAATTGCAGGTTTACGGTGTGAATTTTGTGGAAAGTGTTGTGACGGAGGAACTGCTAAAGGAACTCTCGACTATGGTACCGGATATGCATCAACCTCTATGTGAAGGCAACCGAGAGGCACAGAAATACCTGATAGCACATGCATTTATAGGTTCTGAGCTGGCGCAGGTGGAAAGAACATGTTTACTAAATCTGCTTGCTAAAGCGCATGATGTTGAATTGTATACACTGAGCGATACAAGCGATTTATCGAGGGTGCATGTGCATGGCGGGGCAGATTCGCAGAGCGAAATGCCGATGGTATTCGCATCGAGCCGGATAAATCTCAATATCACTATGCGCCCGATTGCTACAGGGCTGTCGCTGAGAGTGTATGATATTTGCGGATGTGGTGGATTTCTTATGACCAATTGGCAGGAAGAATTGCCTGAGTTATATGAACCGGGGACAGAAGCCGAGTTTTTCGTGTCCGGGGAGGAATTATTGGAAAAGGTTGATTACTATCTGCGTCATGATGACGAACGGGAAAAAATAGCCATAAGGGGGCTTGAACGAACTAAAGCAGAGCATACATATGATATGAGAATAGCAGAAATGATACGAGTTGTGGGTGGAACATTGTAATAAGATTAAACGGGGATTGCTTTATGAAAGACAAAATAGATTATTCATGCATAATAGTCATTACACCAAAGGATTTCTTAAGGCTTAAGGATTTATACAAAAGGCTGGTACGGAATCTCCCGTCTGAAAGGCTGCTGTTCGTATCGGGCGATGATATAGTTGAACCGCTGAAAAACACCGGTTGGGGGCAAAATGTCGGTTATATAAATGAGAATGAACTTCTGTCATTTGATAGTGTTCGTGAATGTCTGACGGAGCATTTAAAACCGCTTCTTGGGAATGAACCGGTTCCTCGGGGGGCTGTTGGATGGTATTACCAACAGTTCCTGAAGATGGAGTATTCACGGATCTGTGAAGATGAGTATTATATGTCATGGGATGGCGATACCATTCCCTGTGCTCCGTTTTCTATGTTCCAGAAGGACAGCGGAAAGCCATATCTGGATCTTAAGCAGGAATACCATGCCCTTTATTTTGAAACCCTGGAAAAGATCATCCCCGGAATGAGAAAGGTAATAGGCAAATCATTTATATCTGAGCATATGTTGTTTAATAAGAGCATTATGCAGGAGCTTATCCGGAAAATTGAAGAAAACAGATTACTTCCCGGCGAAAACTATTGGGAAAAAATAATACATGCAATAAAGCCGGAGCAGATCAGTGAAAGTGCTTTCAGTGAGTTTGAGACATACGGAACTTATGTTGCATATATGGCCCCTGACCACTACAAACTTCGTGAATGGCATTCTTTTAGGCTGGGGGCGGAATTCTTTGATCCGAATACTATATGTGACAGGGATTTTGATTGGCTTGCAAAGGATTTTCAGGCTATATCATTTGAAAAAAATCAGTTTGTCAGGGAAGATAACAGGAATCTTTTTGATAATCCGGAATACCAGAAAAAGCTCTCTGCCAGAAAGATGCTTGAAGTAGCGCAGGAAGCGTTTAATGGTGGTTATATAGAGGTGTGGGGCGGAGCAAATGAGAGCGCTCCTTTGGATCCGCTGTCTACGACATAGAATTAATTTTCAGGGTGATAAATATTATAGAATGGGTATTAAGCAGATATTCCAAATTTAAATTAAACTTGAATGTATTTTATGTCGATATCATATAGAGAGAAATAGCCTTTGCAACGGAGGGCAGTGTTATGAATATGGCAATACAGCATAATATAGCTGCCATGAACGCAGAACGTATGTCGGGTATCGTTTCGGGGAAGAAGGCAAAATCTACCGAAAAGCTTTCGTCAGGCTATCGGGTGAACCGTGCCGCGGACGATGCGGCTGGATTAGCGATATCGGAAAAGATGCGCCGGCAGATAAAGGGACTGACGCAGGCGTCAAGGAATGCCCAGGATGGCATATCCATGGTCCAGATAGCGGACGGGGCATTGAATGAAATCCATGATATGCTCCACAGGGCAAATCAGCTGGTGATACAGGGCGCAAACGGTACTTTAACACAGGATGACCGCAGCTATATACAGCAGGAGCTTGATGCTCTGGCTGCTGAGGTGGATGGGATTTCCGAAAGGACTGTCTTTAACGAGCTGCTTGTGCTCAAGGGGGGCGGAACCAGAAGAACCATAACCGAAACATATACTCCGACCATATACACGGCACAGAAAGTGTCGGGGAGTGATCTGCCGCCCGGGGTTACGATCGACAGTGCATCGAGCACTAACGGGTATATGAGTCAGACATATAACGGGTGCGTGGCTTCCACGATTGATTTCAGCGGTATTGCAAATATCTCTGATCTGGATGGCAAGGGATTCTATTCGACTTGCTGTACCTGTGATGACCATTACAGCATCACTTTTGATTCAAGTACGAGCTCACATTCGATGAGCGGCAATCAGCACTATACTTTCACTGTAGGCACACAGGGGTGTTCATCTCCGACAGATGTGGTGAACCGCATAGTTGAGGCTACAGGAGGACAGCCTAATAACCATTTTACGGTGTATGAAGCTAATGGTGACAAGCTTCTGATGCATGATTACAGAAGCAATGTTACTGCCGGACCAAACAGAGGAAAGGTTGGATCCGGTGTTACGGAAGAAGTGGCAACTACAGGAACACCGGTCGAAAGAACACGGGAGGTTATTGATGGCAAACGTGAAATCTTCCTGCAGGTTGGTGCGGAAGCCGGCCATCTCATGGGAATACAGCTCCCGGATATCGACAGCAACCTGGTTGGTCTGTCGTCTGTAAGCGTAATGACGGATGCCAAGGCGCAGTCGTCCATAGGTTTTATAAAGAATGGTCTGGCTTACGTGAGCGAGGAACGGTCCCGTATGGGAGCTTACCAGAACCGTCTGGAGCATACGATAAAGAATCTTGATAGCGTAGTGGAAAATACCACGGCTGCCGAATCGCAGATCCGAGATACGGATATGGCCGAAGAGATGGTGGAATTCTCAAATCAGAATATTCTTGAGCAGGCAGGCATGTCGGTTTTAAGCCAGGCCAATCAGCAGAAACAGGGGATACTGAGCCTGCTGCAGTGACCGTTGGCAAAATAAAGCCATCTAAAATGCACCTCATGTTTTAGGCACAAAAAAACGGATCGGTGCATTTTTTTATGTTAAAATACAAGTATGCTGAAGCAAGCGGTTTATTTGTAAAATGGGGATATGAAGCATGAACTACGCATTGTTATTATCAGGGGGGAAAGGACTGCGGACCGGCAACAGCATGCCGAAGCAGTATGTTACAGCAGGGGGATGCATGATGGTGACATACCCGCTGGTAATACTTCTTGAATCTGACTTCATAGATAAGGTTTATATTGTGTGCGAAGAAGAATGGAAAGATGCCATTCTGGAAGATGCAAAGAAAAAAAAGGCTGATATCGGGAAAATATCGGGATTTGCGCAACCGGGAGAAACGAGGCAGCTTTCGATACTAAACGGCCTGGAGCGTATTGGGGCGGATAATAGTTCTGCTGATGGACAGTCAGATACTGTTCTGATACATGACGCTGCAAGACCAAATCTGACTAAGGAGCTTATCAGACGGTGCTATGAGGGACTTGATGGACATGATGGTGTGATGCCTGTGCTGCCTATGAAGGATACGGTATATATCAGCAATGATGGTAGGGAGATATCGGAGCTTATTGACAGGAAGCTGCTCTATGCCGGGCAGGCTCCGGAGCTCTTCAGACTTAGGGCATATCTTGATGCGAATAACCGGCTTTTGCCGGACAGGATATACGGGATAAACGGCGCCTCTGAGCCGGCGGTGCTTGCAGGGATGAATATAGCAATGATCCCGGGAGATGAGAGGAATATAAAGGTCACGGATGCAGCTGATCTTGAGAGATTTGTTAATCTGCTGTAACATGCTTTTGGTGATGAAAGTGGCTGAACGGTCATGGTATATGGCTATTTTCCTGTAATGGTGGAAGGCCGCACTTTGATAATTTCATACTTTACATCAGGATAAATCCGTGATATTGTATCCTTACATTTCTGGAGAACATATCAGGATATTTCATCCGATTCTCCCATGAATTGCGCTTGTAACTGCTGTACTCAGAACTTATAATGAAGGGAGAAAAGGGTGGAAGAAAAAATCAATAAAAACGGAAAAGACCGGCTGTTTTGTTTTATCTTTGGAAGGTCAGAAAACAGGGCTTGGACATTGTCGTTGTATAATGCAGTGAATGGTACGGAATATACGAACCCGGATGATGTGGAGATTACGACCATGGAGGACTGCATATATATGGGGATGAAGAATGATGTTTCGTTCATTATAGACAGTGACATCAGTCTTTATGAGCACCAGAGCAGTTTTAATCCCAATATGCCTGTCAGGCAGCTGATGTATCTTGGGAGGCAGTATGATAAATACATAAAAAGGACCGGACAGAACATCTATGGCAAGAAACAGATGGTTTTGCCTGTTCCAAGATTAATCACATTCTATAACGGAGTGGACGATGTCTCTGACAGGGTCTTGAAGCTAAGCGATTCGTTTCCGGTGTATAGTGATGCCGGAAAGTCAGATGTAGAAGTAACAGTGCATATGTACAATATCCGGCCACAATATAAAAGCACTATTGTAGAAATGTGCAAACCCCTGGAAGAGTATTCATGGTTCATAGAAAAGGTTCGTGAATACAGAAAAAGCATGGAAATAGGGGCAGCGGTTGACAGGGCGATTTCGGATATGCCGAAAGAATTTGGCATTCGTAGTTTTATAGAGCAGCATCAAGCGGAGGTAAGAAACATGTGCCTTACAGAGTATAATGAAGCTGAAACAATGCAGATGTTTAAAATTGAAGGTATAGAAGAAGGTGAAGAACGGCAGCTGATTAAAATGGTCTGTCGGAAATTGCGCAAAGGAAAAAGTGTGGAGCAGATTGCGGATGAACTGGAAGAAGACGAGGCGCGTATAAAGGCTATCTGCGATGCTGCGGAAGCGTTTGCCCCTGACTATGATGAAGAGAAGGTCATAACGGCAGTAGGGATTGGTGCACTTGCATGAGCGTAAATCCTATACATAAAAAAGAATGATGAGAATCCTGACGTGAAGTGTGAGTGCTTTATGTCGGGATTTTTGTTGTAACCACAGTAGGGAAAGTATTGTTTAAGGTACCTGCCACCAAGGCTTCGCAGGGGGAAAATGTCGACGAAATCGTAGACTTTTGTGGCTATCCGTATGAATTGGTGAAGAAGATTGAAGAGGGTTTTCTGGTAGATGCATGATTGTGTGTCGCAAGGCGTCTGATGTCAGGACCTGCAATGCGGTGGCGTTTGTTGTTGATGATGACGGGTACCAATGAGATCTGTATAGTGTCCCGGCAATGCGCGGTTAATAATTGGCCCCAAAATGCCGATAATAAATTTAGGGTATTTTATATCAAGGCCGTACTTTGATAATTTCATACTTTACATCAGGATAAATCCGTGATATTGTACTCTTACATTTCTGGAGAACATATCAGGATATTTCATCCGATTCTCCCATGAATTGCGCTTGTAACTGTTGTACTCAGAACTTATAATGAAAGGAGAAAAGGGTGGAAGAAAAAATCAATAAAGACGGAAAAGACCGGCTGAAGAAGTAACAGTGCATATGTACAATATCCGGCCTCAATATAAAAGCACTATTGTAGAAATGTGCAAACCATTGGAAGAGTATTCATGGTTCATAGAAAAGGTTCGTGAATACAGAAAAAGCATGGAAATAGGGGCAGCGGTTGACAGGGCGATTTCGGATATGCCGAAAGAATTTGGTATTCGTAGTTTTATAGAGCAGCATCAAGCGGAGGTAAGAAACATGTGCCTTACAGAATATAATGAAGCTGAAACAATGCAGATGTTTAAGGAAGAAGGAAGAGAAGAAGGAAGAGAAGAGGGAAGAGACGAGCATTTGATTGGCCAGATCTGCAGAAAACTGCGCAAAGGAAAAAGCGTGGAGCAGATTGCGGATGAACTGGAAGAAGACGAGGTGCGTATAAAGGCTATATGCGATGTTGCGGAAGCGTTTGCCCCTGACTATGACGAAGAGAAGGTCATAACGGAAGTAGGGATTGGTGTGCTGGCATGAGTGTGAATCCTATACATAAAAAAGAATGATGAGAATCCCGATGTGAAGTGTGAGTGCTTTGTGTCGGGATTCTTTGTTATACAAAGTAGGGACAGTAAGGTTTATTGAGTGCAAGATGTTCATGCTTTGTTTTGGGGTAAAACTGGATGGTATTGTTCACAGTTTGTTTAAGGTACCTGACACCAACATCGTAACAAGAATATTAGCTGTTTGATTAAGAGGAGATAAGGTATCATGAAAGCTTTAATCTTAAACTCCGGTCTTGGAACTCGAATGGGGGGGCTTACATCTGAACATCCTAAATGCATGACAGATATTTCCAGCACAGAAACTATCATCAGCAGACAGCTTCGCCAGCTGGAGGATTTTGGGATACATGAGGTTGTAATAACAACCGGATTATTTGATCAAGTTCTTGAAGAATACTGTCGGGGACTTGATCTTTCTTTGGATATTAAATTTGTAAAGAATGACCGTTATCGTGAAACAAACTATATTTATTCCATTTACAAGGCAAGAGAATACCTGAGGGATACGGATATAATCCTGATGCATGGGGATCTTGTGTTTGAGAACCGTGTTATTGAGCAGATACTTGAGAATGGTAAAAGCTGTATGGTAGTCAGTTCGACTGCCAAGATACCGCAGAAGGATTTCAAAGCCGTTATTAATGATGGAAAAATATCTGCAGTGGGAATTGATTTTTTTGAACAAGTAATGGCAGCACAACCGTTGTATTATCTTGCTCAAAATGATTGGTCAATTTGGTTAGACAATATACAAAGATATTGTGAGAAAGGTGAAGTACATTGCTATGCCGAAAATGCTTTAAATGAAGTGGCAGAGGATTGCGATATAGTGCCGTTGGATATCAAAGAGATGCTTTGTAATGAGATTGATGACCCGGCAGATCTAGCGGCTGTATCGGAGCAATTAAAGAGAGTAGAAAAAAGAATTGTTTATATGGCTTTTTCGGTAGATGTACTCCATAGTGGTCATATTCGTATGATTCGACGTGCAGCCAGATTGGGCCGACTTATAGTAGGACTGCTTACGGACGAAGTAATCTCGGGTTATAAACAGATCCCTTGGCTACCGATAGAAGAGAGAAAAGTCATGTTTGGTGCTTTTGCCGGAGTGTATCGTGTCGTGGAACAAAGGAGCATGAGCTATAGGGCTAATTTGGAAAAATACCGTCCGGATTATGTTGTTCATGGTGATGATTGGAAAGATGGAATCCAAAGGGAAATTCGAAAAGAAGTTATAGATGTGCTTAAGGCTTGGGGTGGACAATTAATAGAGTATCCATACGCAGCTGCACCCAGATATAAAAGGATTGAGCAGGGACCACATTTTAATCAACGCCTTTTACATAGTGACGAAGGACAAGAAGAATTGGAAGCGTATCTGAGAGAATTACTACCCTCAAAGATCCTTCTTGTTTGTGGGAATAATGCACGAGCTAATAAATTAGACAGCTTTTTTGATGTCGTTCGTCAAAGGGTTGGTATTGCGCAGGTAGTATTTAGCGAATTCAAACCGAATCCGGATTATAAAGCTGTCGTAGAGGGAATATCTCTTTTTCAAAGGGAAAAATGCGATATGATTGTTGCAATCGGGGGCGGAAGTGCAATGGATGTTGCAAAATGTATCAAACTTTTTGCGGAGACTGATAATCTTGAGTGTTTTTTGAATAGTGAAATAAAAGCAAATACAATACCATTCCTTGCTGTACCGACAACGGCGGGAAGTGGCAGTGAATCAACAAAATATGCCGTGATTTATAAGGATGGCGAGAAACAATCTATCACGCATGAGAGCTGTATACCTCTTGCGGTGTTAAATGCACCTGAGCTCCTTCATACACTGCCGGAATACCATAGAAAATCTACAATGTTAGATGCACTTTGCCATTCGATTGAATCAATGTGGTCAGTTAATTCAACTGAAGAGAGTTGTGAATATGCAACGGAAGCAATCAGACTGATTGTTGAAAACCAGGAAGAATACTTGGAAAACAGAGAAAACGGAAATCGCAATATGCTGTATGCAGCATATCTGGCGGGGAAAGCGATAAATATTTCACAAACAACGGCTGGACATGCGATGTGCTATAAGTTGACGACAAATTATGGATTGGCTCATGGTCACGCAGCGGCGTTATGTACCCGGGTATTGTGGGACCATATGAAAGAGCATATGGAAGAGACAACGGATTCCAGAGGCAAAGAACATCTTGCAGACACACTACGGAAACTGGAACAATGTATAGGAAAAGAAGAGTTTTCTACAATGTTGGATCTCATGGGAATGTCAAAACCTGAAATAAAGGAAGAGGAAATAGGGATGCTGGCGGATACTGTAAATGTTACAAGACTAGCTAATCACCCGGTGAGGTTAACACGAGAAGAAATCTTTGAGCTTTATCAAAAAGTAATAGAACCTGCAAAAGGAACTGATTTGGGGAATATGCAGAAAAGTAAAAATTTATCGAGGAATAAAAAGTGAAAACAATTATGGTGGTCTTCGGAACCAGGCCGGAGGCGATAAAGATGTGTCCGGTAATTAAACAGCTGAAAAAAAAGGATACTATAAAGACAATCATTGTAGTAACAGGACAGCATAAACAAATGCTATATCAAGTGCTTAATGTATTTGGTATTCAGCCGGATTATGATCTTGGAGTGATGAGAGATGGCCAAACGTTGTTTGATATCACCGAGGCAGTTATAAAAGGGATGAAAAAATTGTTGGAAAAGGTATGCCCTGATATGATTATCGTACATGGTGATACAACAACTTCCTTTGTAGCAGCACTGGCTGCTTTCTATATGGGTATAAAGGTTGGACATGTTGAAGCCGGGTTGAGAACATATAACACTTCGGCGCCTTACCCAGAAGAGTTTAATCGTCAAGCAGTAGGGATAATTAGCTCATATCATTTTGCTCCTACAGAACAGGCAAAACGTAATCTTATTCAAGAAGGCAAGGATCCAAGCAGAATATGGGTTACGGGGAACACGGTAATAGATGCACTTAAAGATACTGTTGATCAGAATTATCGTCACAGTGAACTGGATTGGTGTGAAGGCAACCGAATGATTCTGGTTACAGTTCATCGACGTGAAAATCTTGGTGAACCTATGCGACAAATATTCAGAGCAATTAAAAGAGTGATGGATGAACATGAAGATTTAAGGGCTATTTATCCGGTTCATATGAATCCAAAGGTGAGAGACTTATGTAAAGAGGTATTTGCGAACGAAAATAAAATACATCTGATCGAACCACTGGATGTTATAGATTTTCATAACTTTATTAATGCATCGTATTTGATTCTGACGGATTCAGGAGGAATACAGGAGGAGGCCCCGAGTTTGGGAAAACCGGTTTTGGTTTTGAGAGAAACCACAGAGCGTCCGGAAGGGGTTGAGGCAGGAACTGTAAAACTGGTAGGAACTGATGAAGAGAATGTTTACAGAGAGTTTACCAGATTGGTTAATGATCACGAACTATATGACAGAATGGCAAGGGCAAAGAATCCTTATGGAGATGGAAATGCAGCAGAAAGAATAGTTGATTTGTTAGAAGACATAATTGAGTAGATGCGTAAATTACCTGAAAAGGAGATAGAAAATAGTCAAATGATTTGGAAAATCTCAACATCATCATATTTTAAAAACGGGAGGCCTTGTAGCATTTTCTTATTCGGTGAAAAGAGTCTGGAAGGGATGAAAAAACTCCAAAATGTTATTTGGGGCGTGGGGCCGTTCATGCAGATTGTAAAACCAATATTATCAGAAATGCATGTGCCTATCGCTGCTTATGTAGATAATAATGTAAATTTTTGGGGCAAGTATATTGGTGATAAAAAAATATGCTCGCCATATGACTATATTTTACATGAGCCAAACGTTAATATAATAGTTTGTGTTTTCGGCGAAAATATAAACCAAATCCGTTGTCAATTGGAGAGAAATGGTTATAGAAATTACAGCATTGTCACAGAAATGCCATATTATGATGAGGGTGATAATGATTTAAATACCAAACACATAGAAGTTGCTAGAAAGATAGAAAAAGCTTATCCGTCACGATTAAAAGAGTACCAGGACGTTTCAGATCCATTCGGAATCTTGGGATACTCAATAAAAAGTATTGGTTATTGGAGATGTGTATATAAGTGGATAAAGAGCATTATAACAGATTCGGACGTTGTTTTAGAGATAGGGCCTGGTGCAGGGATGCTGTCAGGACTACTTCGTGAAGAGAATGCTAACTGTGTAATTGACTGGTTGGATCATGGTGATGCTATGTGGAGTAATAGCTCTATTTTTGAAAGTATTTCTCAAGGAGGGAAAAAGGGGGAGATTATTAGTGGATTGGTAGAGTCACCAAAGTGTGAGATTCAAAAGAAGTATTCTATAATTATTATGACAGAAGTGATGGAGCACTTTGTGTGTAATCCATTGCCGACCATTAAAAAAATATCAGAAGCCCTTGGTTCGGAAGGAAGTTTGTTTATTAGTACACCTAATTGGGGACATGTCAACATATATCGAACATGGCAGGATATGCCGGATCCTTTTGTGAGTGAAAATGTAATAATAGAGTCCATTGATCATAATGAGCATGTATATCAGTATGACAAAACGGAGTTGTTAGAAATTTTTGAGGCAGCGGATCTTGATTTGATTAGATATGATGTTACGGAGACAAATAATCATAATTTCTGGCTAAAAAAAAGAGGAAGTTGTCATATATGAAAATGGTGGATAAAAAAATGGAAAAATATGAATTAAATGAAAGTCAGGGCGTGCAAATTTCAGCTGTTTGTAATCACAGAGGATATACATATGCTGTTACGCATTATACCGGATTGATATTATTGGTAGATTTACAAAACGGATACGCGGAAGTCTTGGGAGAGATCAATCAGCGAAAAGAGTTTGCGACCCCGAGTTATAAAATTATTCCATATAAAGACAGCTTGATAATTATTCCGTTTGATCATGATAGTGTGGTTTTCTTTAATTTATTAACACATGAAATCAGCATGATCGAATTGCCTGCAAGTATAAAAGATATAACACATAAGTTTATAGATGCATTTTTGAATGGAGATGATTTGTATCTGTTCGGTTATGCAATAGATAAAATTTTAGTGTTAGATATGACAACATATTGTTTTCGAGATTTACAGATTAAAGACAGTTGCTTCAATGGTGAAGAGGCATTATGGGCGAGATGCGGCGTGAAGATAGGTTGTAATTATTTTGTTCCGCTGATGAAACAGAGTGGGATGCTTTGTTTAAATATGCTGAATGACGAGGTTAGCTATATATCGATCAAAGGATGCAAAAAGGGGTTTTCAGCCATTATACAGCAGGATAATTATTTGTGGATGATACCAAGTAAAGGGAGTCTTTTTCACAGGTACAATACTGATGATGGAGAGATAGTGGAATTGTCTTACGGAAAGCATGATACTATATATCCATATCAAGGTGGTGTGAATTATGGGAATAGTATTTATGTTATTCCTGCAGATAGCAACAATGCCCCTTTGAGAATCGATATCAGATCATTGACAGTATCGGTATTAGAATCATATGAGAAGGTGGTATTAAGTTCCTGGGGAGGAAGCGGGATCTCGCAACCGTTCCTTATACAAGATGAAATAGGTATATGTTTAGAACCGGACCGGATGGTGATGTACTCAGTAAAGGACGATACAATCAGAGAAATAAATGTTCATGTGAAAGAGTTTCCTTCAGGAGCAATACAAGGCCATATGATAAATGAAAAGATGTTTTCTTTGAAAAACTTTTTACAAACGATTTGATGAAGTGAAACAAGGAGTAAGAAAAGTGGATATTCAAACAGAATTCGGAAAAATGAGGGAGAAATATAGGCTTGAAGAAGATGCTGAGGACCTGTTCGTTATCCGCGAATACTCGCGAATATGGCAAAAATATGTTTGCGAACTCCCGGAAAAAACAGTAGCTATATTTGGGGCGGGTGGTAATGCAAAGTTAACTGTTGATCTGATGATCAAATGGGAGGAAGAAAAAAAGATAAAATACCTGATTGATGAGCACTCGGGAGAAGGTGCGTATATGGGGATTCCTATAAACATACTGGAGAATGTTATCAACGATAAAGAAGTTAGACTGGTATGGATTGCGTCCTGGAAATATCGAATGGAGATGAAGGAGGAAATCAGAAAAAGGAACATAGAAGTAAAAATAGTAGATCCATATGAAGAATTAAAGAAAAGAGGATATCTTTGTCAAAGTGAAGATTTATGTTTATATACCGGAGCAAATAAATGTCGCTGGTTTTCCAAACGAATTATAGAGAGAAATATAGTCGATTCTGAAGATTATAAACAAAAAAAATCTCAAGAATTGATAGCCGGGTATTTTTGCGTTTTTGATTGGGTGAATTTAAAGAAAGAGATTCTGTCATATGCAGAGAAGGGTTATCATGACAAGGAAAAGTATTTGATGTTGATGTCGGACGTTGATGCGTTTCTAAATAACGTAAAAAAACAGATAAAAGAGAAAGAACAAGGTGGCGTTATTGTTTTTTTGATAGATTCACTTTCGAAATATGTGGCTGATGAGATGCCGCACTTGAAAAAATGGAAAGATGACGGCGTTAGTTTTGCGGAATATAGAAATGAATATCCCTCAACCAGAGAGTTTATAACAAGTATGTTTACAGGATGGAGACCATTTATTGATGAATCGTATAAGAATCGAATGATACGATACAGTGATAGTGATTTTCTGGAGTACTTAAAGAAAAAAGGGATTCGTATTAATTTCCTGATCGATGACAAAAAGCTGGTTGGTAGTTTTAGAACTATTAACAGTTATCATACGAAGAATGCCGAGAACGAACTGCTCAGCGAAGTACTGTTCGAGGGAATAATGGAGGTAATAAATTGTAAAGAGGAGCAAATTACAATCATATATTCAGATACAACAATTCATCCTCAGCATTTGACACCTATCACTCCATATATTGGATATTCGGATACTAGTGATAGTTGTTTTATGCACAGCTATTATTTTGATTGTGCAAAAAAATATACGGATGATCTATTGCAATACTATATGAGTATATTTGACTGTAATAAAAGATTTACACAAATTGTGATGGGAGATCATGGTATAAATGTTCAAACAGAATATTGTACAGTGATCAATCCACAGCCGTGCAATAATAATGGGGCTCAGTGGGATAAACATATTATTTCGCCTGAACTGACAATTAAGGCAGATTGGATCAAACCGGGAAAAGTAGATGAACTTGTATCAGCAAATCAATTTGCGGATATATTGTTTTCAGTAGTAAAGAAAGAAGATCCCAGAGAAAGTTTAAAGTATCAAAAAGTTATACCCATGCAATTTGTTCCGGGATATGATGAAGCCTGGATCAATCTCGGAATAAAGAGCAGAAACAAATATCTTCCGTGCGGAGCAGCAGGTTGCATGAGCAAGGAGTATTTTTTTCTGGAACTTGAAGATGGCGAGGAATTATATTATCGAATAGAGGGAAAGGAAATAATATTGCTTGAGTCAGATGATGAAAAACAAAGAGTGAGAGATATACTGGGAGATGAGATTGAAAAGAATCGATTCCCTAAAGAAATTTTGCTGGATCCATTCTTTGAACGACACAACAAGATGTATTATAATCAGTTAATTTCATGGGATACAGTAGGAGGGGATAATGACATTTGATGATTTTGATAAGGAAAACAGAGAAGAGGTGTGGTGGGATATAAATAGGGAACCTCATGTAATATTGAAACGCATTGAGATTTGCATCACCAATCGATGCACGTTAAAGTGCAAGAACTGCGCAGCGCTCATGCAATATTATAAGAATCCGGAAGATTTTTCTGCAGATATTGTTGCGCGTGATTATAAAAGGATAATGGAATTGATCGACTGGACAGATGATATACTTATCATGGGAGGGGAACCGTTTGTTCATAAGGATTTATACAAAATTGTAAACTCTGTTATCAATGATGTAAACACGAATGGAAAAGTCGGAATGGTAAAAGTGATGACAAATGGGACAATTATTCCAAACGAAGATCTGTTGAGACTGTTTTCCGCGAATAATGTCCTTGTGGGTATATCAAATTACAATGAGAAGAGTAAAAATTTCATTGGATTAGTACGAGCGTTGGAGAAGAATGATGTAAAATTTTGTATAGCAAACCCGGTGTGGAGATATATAGAGCAATTGGAATCTTTAAACGAAGAAAAAGATGAAGAATCAAGAAGAAACATGAGAAAGGAGTGTTCAACAAGATGCCGCTCTCTAAGTAACGGAAGATTCTATTTGTGTTCTTTTTTGAAATCAGCCAACGAATTGAGAGCGGTTCCGGTAAAAAATGATGGTTGGGTAAACATATATGAAGATAATGCCAAAGAGCTTTTGGCAAGATATCTAGATGGGGGTGTTGCGTTGCCGAAAGCGTGTTCGTGGTGTAGCGGAAATACAAAAAAACAATGGGAAGACGATGCATATAGTATACCAGTGGCAGAACAGGTTAAAGAACCCTTGAATTATTATGTGCATGAAGACTAATAAATGTTAGGAAGAAAGATGATGTTACATGAAAAAGTGGATGAAATAATAAAACAGAATGGCTTTGATAAGTGTTTTTGCCTTGATAGCAAAATGATGTGCTTTGCAGAAGTAAGAGAATATTTTGAAAAAGAAATAGTCAATCGTATTACGGCAAATGGTATTGAGCTGACGTACGTAATATATCCCGCAGGTAATTTGGGAAAAGATGTTGCGGATATAATGTTGAAGCAGGGCGTATCTGTGAGATGCATGATTGACAATAATCCGAACATTTCGGATTATCGTGGGATTCCTATATATAATTATGAAGAATATCTAAAACATGCAGAGGAAGAAACGCTTCTATTATGTTCAATTAATTATTCAGCGGAATTATTGTGCACACTGAAATTGGATCGAATAGAGAAGGTCTTGGATGTAGGTACGTGGTATAGAAATATCTTTTCTTTTATGTCAGGTAAATCCATAAGAGAAGCGGTGGTGGATATAGAAAGTATTTTTACATTTGAGCACTTGAACGAATTGGAGAGAAAGATATTGGTAGACCCGAAAGTACATGATTTGAAGATGCTTTTATACGGTCTTATGATGATTCGAGATTTTTCGAGTGCAAAAATATATGCTGAAAAATACTCTGAGTATATTGGAAAAGAATACGATATTGTATTACATGAAATTGAAGAGATGATTCAAAAAAGGATAGACGCTCTTAGTATAAGTAATGTGATGGTACTTCATGTTATCGATTCGTTGAAGAATCAGGATATAGGCAAAATGGCTTATTTGAGCAATATCGCCGCGAATGGATTACGCATAGAAGGACTTAAAACGCAGTACCCTTACACGTTATGGGCATTAAATACTTTATTTACAGGAAAAAGTGTTTTTGACATAGAGATGCGAGGAGAAAAAGTTCATTATGAAGATTCGGAATTATTACGTTTTGTGAAAAATAAAATGCTTTTTTCGGTAGCTTCTGCTAATCCGTACATTATGGATGAATTTGAAATGGTAAACAATAACGTACGACACTATCAGAGTATATCTCTATCAAGGATGCTTTTCGAAGGACTATGTTTAATAGAGGAGAGTCCAACTGATCATTTGATCCTTTTACATTCATACGGTGAGATACATCCCCCGTTTTTCAGTATTTGGGAAAATGTTGAAACTTACGGTCAGGAGTTTGATTTTGATGGATATATTGACAAACAGAATAAAGCGATTAAATATTCAGATCGACAGATAGAATGGTATTACCGATTTTACAAAAAGAAAAACCTCATAAATGTGTTCATGGGAGATCATGGACTAAATGCTGGAGGGGCATTTAACTATTCAAAGGGCATAAAGACGGATATGCCGCGTTGCTCTAAAGAAGATATAAGTGCTGCTTTCGTGGCAGATGTTCCAGTGGAAAAATATGTAGTAGGACAGATTTCGTCTACCAGAGGTCCGGAGATCCTTATGGATATACTGAACAAAAAATATGAAAACATAGATACTTATAGCAGTGATCACACATATATCCAACAGGTTCCTGCATATGAAAAGAATTTTGCTAGAAAGTTTATTGCTCGTGGGATATATTCCCAGTATGAAGGATTTATTGGTGTTGATTTAGATGAAGACATGTATCTGAAATCTGCAACGGGACGAGAACAGTACTTCAGACCTAATGAGTTTGGATACAGAAATTTAATTGATAATGAAAAATACGCTGAAAGAATAAAATACTGTAAAACGCTTATGCAATATGATGAGTATCCATACGAGATTTATGCCCAGGAGAAGTATGCAGATCATATGCTTTATTTGCAGTCGTATGATGTGAATGCATATTGTTATATTTCAAAACGAATTCAAAATATGAAAGAGATGAGGGGTGAAGAAAAATGAAAAGCTATTATATTTTGGCTCCTTTCAGTTTGAAAAGTGTACTTTTTTATCACCAGCTTAAGAGCGGAAAAGATGATAATAATAGCAAGGTAATCGGGTGGTTTGATGCCAATTCGTTACTCTGGGGAAAAGAATACGATGGCTGCTATATTGAGGAGGCATACTATTCTTCACAAATAGGAATAATAATATGCACAGATCGAAAAGATATAGAAGAGTCGATAAAAAAATCATATTATGACTTGGGGTATCAGGAGACAGATTTCCTGAGCTTCGATGAGTTGGAAATAGGAACGGGGATGTCACGGTTTGAGGCATCTGTGTATGTGAAAGAAAAACGTTTTATGGAATTAAAACCAGAAAAGTGGAGATCATTAGATTTAGGAGATGGTATTGCTAGGATTAAAAAAATGCGTATGTGGTACAATTTGACTGAGAAAGAGAGTGACTTGGAATGAGTAATGAGCTAATGAATTGCTATGTATTTTTTGGGGCAGGCAATATAGGTATGGCAGCCATAGACTATATTGGAAGCGATAAAATAGAGTGTTTTGTGGACAATGATCCACAAAAAGATGGAAAAACGCTTGGAGGTATATTGATAAGGGATTATGCGCTGTATCGTGATCAGATAGGTGATAAGCAGGTAGTAATCACCGTTGCACAAGAAAGAGAAGAAGAGATCGAAGAGCAGCTGAAAAAGGATGGATTGCAGAGTATTCGCTTCTCTGTTCTGAAAAGGCAGATAATAAAGAAGAGGATACAGGAAAGACCGGATTATCTTGGAATATATAAAAATGCAATTCAGTGGATCAAGACGCATACGATACCTAAGGAAGGAATTATAAACAGTACGCAATCGCCCAAAAGCTATCCTGAGGTTACCGGGTATTATATTCCTACCTTGTTACGCTGGGGTTATCGCGATCTGGCAATCCAATATGCTAAATGGTTATGTTCAATACAGAAAGCGGATGGATCATGGTATGATACCGGAGATTCAGCACCGTATGTGTTTGATAGCGCGCAGATATTAAAAGGGTTAATAGAAATAAGGGAGATCCTGCCGGAAGTAGATGCAAGCATTGTCAGTGGATGTGACTGGATCATATCTAACGTGCAGGAGAACGGGCAGTTGAAAACTCCGTGTAGTGATGCATGGGGGGAAGATAAAGATACCTGCGATGAAGTGATACATTTATATTGCCTGTCTCCGTTAATGGAAGCGGCAGAGATATTCGGCAAACCGGAATATAGGGAAAAGGCGAGAAAGGTCTATTCATATTATATAAAGGAGTTTAATGATAAAATCATGAACTTCAGGCTTTTGTCGCATTTCTATGCATATCTTATGGAAGCGCTTGTTGATATAGGCGAGATTGAAACTGCGAAAGAAGCAATGCGAAATATAGAGAAGTTTCAAAAAGCAGACGGTGCAGTACCGGGGTATAATAACGTGAATTGGATATGCACTCCTGGATTGTTTCAACTTGCATTGGTATGGTATCGAATCGGTGACTTGGAAAGAGGAGACAAGGCTTTTGCATATGCATGTAAATTGCAGAATAAAACGGGTGGATGGTTTGGGAGTTATCCTTCGACAGATTTTCCGGATGAGATAAATACCTATTTACCTGATGCAGAGATCAGTTGGGCGGTTAAATATTTTTTGGATGCACTTTATTACAAGGGGATTGCCGAATTTGATCAGTGTACAGAAATCTTTCTGGATACGATAGATTCTGACGATGGAAGATATGTTGTAATGAGAGAGGAAATAAAAAAATCGGTAGCTATAGAGTCAAAGCAATTAAGCATTCTTGATGTTGGATGTGGTAAGGGACGGTATATAAAACGATTAATGCAGGATTTTTCTGAAGAACAATACTATGCGGTGGATCTTTGTAAATATGTAATGGCAAGCGCGCTGGATGAAAGTGTTGATCAAAGAGCAGGAACTCTTACTTGCCTGCCATATGAGGATGATCTTTTTGACGTTGTTTATACGTGTGAAGCTTTGGAGCATTCAATAGATATTCCGAATGCCATCAAAGAAATGGCACGGGTAACCAGAAAAGGCGGCAAGATCATAGTTATTGATAAAAACGTTAAAGATCTGGGATCATTGGAAATCGCAAAATGGGAGCAATGGTTTGACGAGGAAGAGTTATCCTTATTGATGAGGAATTATTGCACATCGGTGGAAGTGAGTCATGATTTAAGAGGTGACGGGCGTTTTAGTGCCTGGGTAGGTATTGTGGCATGAATGGGTATGATACAAAGGTTTCAATCGTTTTACCGACATATAACGGGGGAAAGTATATTCGAGAATCTATAGAGAGCATTCTTGGACAAACATTCAAGGAGTGGGAGCTGATCATAGTGGATGACTGTTCCACGGATGAGAGCGGTAGAATTGCAGAAGAATATGCTGATCGTGATGACAGAGTACGTGTAATTCATAATGAGGTAAATTCTAAATTGCCTGAATCTCTTAATATAGGATTCAGGGAGGCACGAGGGGAGTATCTTTCGTGGACTTCTGATGATAATATTTTTCTTTCGCATGCAATTGAGGAAATGAGAGAGTATTTAGATACACATCCGGAAATTGCAATGGTTTGCGCAGGACAGCTGAATATTGACGAAAAGAACCGCATATTGGGAGAAAGAGAAGTGTATGAGGAAGATAAAATGCCATACGCAAACACTGTGGGGGCATGTTTCATGTATCGACAAAGCATAAAGGACCGGATAGGTGAATATGATACAGAATTGTTTTGCATAGAAGATAAGGACTATTGGGTAAGAATATTACAAAGCGGAAACAGTATATCATATTTGAAGGGCTGCTATTATTTATATAGAGTACACGATGCACAATTAACAACTACAAAGAGAGAGTATCATGAAAAACAATGGGAAAAGTTTTTCTATAAGCATGAAAAATGGGTAATGGATGGAGTTAAAGATAACACTTCGGTTTTGATGATGTTTTATAACACACTGGTTGCAGTTTCGGACAAACCACTTGAAATAATAAAAGAATCATTCATTCCTTATACATCATTGATTGAGGGAGATGAAGAAATAGTCGAAAATCGCAGAATAATCATGTATGGAGCAGGCATGAAAGGCAAAGAAGCCTCTGAGCTGATTCGAGATAATGAAGTGATCATGTGTGATAAAAGCGCGATAAACGATAAAGAGGAAAGATATGGTCATTATCTTTGTACACCGGCAGAAATGGTAGAGATCGCAAAAAAAACTGAAGACATCCAAATAGTTATTACTCTTGGACATGAAAAACAGGAAGAAGTGATAAAGTTCTTGCGCGAGAATGGTATAAATAAATATAGTGTGATGGGACATGTGTATAGATACGTTAACAGGGGAATGTCTAAAAATGTCAAATGACTCTAAGCTTTTAATTGTAATGCCGGAATACACTATGGGGGGTGCTGAAACCCAGCTCAGGTATATCATTCGTCATTTTGAAAGAAAAGCTTTGAAGACGGATGTTATAGTTTTGCATCAGTTTAAAAGTGGTGAGGATGTTTTACTTTCCAAAGATAAAAAAGATTTTATGAACATCTCGTTCTTTGAACTTTCGTTATATGGCAGGGATGAAAGCAGAGTTCCGGCTGATGTTCTGGATTTTTTGGTTTCAGAGAACAGATATAAAGAATATGCTGCAGTATTAGTATTTCACGAATGGTTATTACCGTTGATACCGCCGTTAGAAGATGCGGGCATTTCCTGTATATATTCAGAGAGGGTGGATGGAGCATCCGTGCTGGTAAATAGGTTACATCGTGAATGTATCTCCAAAGCCAGTGTTTTGCTGTGTAATTCCGAATGGGTTAAAGATCGTTTGGAGCGAGGGCTAGGGAGATCGGTAAAGTGTATTTTGAATGGAAAGGAAACGGGCGAGAGGCTTCCGCGTAAAACAAGAAGAGAGATAAGAGACATACTTGTACCTGCAAGAATCCTGTCAAATAAGAATCAGATTGTCATTTTGCAAATGTTGGCAGATCATCCGGAATTGCGCATTCATGTTTCTTTCGCAGGAAGTGTTTATGATGAAGGATATAATTCTTATATAAAAAAATATGTAGCAGCACACGGACTAGATGAAAAAGTGACATTTCTGGGCGAAAGAAATGATATGAAGCATCTATATGAAAAGGCTGATCTGATTATTTTGCCATCTAAGACGGAGGGAACACCTAATGTAGTGTTGGAAGCATATATGTATGGGAGAGCGGTTGTTGTTTCGGATATAATGCCGGAGCGAGAGATTGTGAGAGAAGCTAAGCTTCGGTTTTCGGCTGACTCAACAGATGAATTATTACGAAGCATTTGGTATATAGAGGAGATGGATGATGATAAATTTGAAAAAATGCTGGAGGAACACAGGGCGTTTGTGATAGAAAGGTATAACCTTGATACTATGCAGCAAGAGTTTGAAAACGTGGTCAATAAAGTTAGAAACGAATCAATGAACCGAAAAAAAGGAGAGCTGGTTTCAGTTTTTTCTACGGGGGAAAAGAGCGATGCTCCAACACTAGTTGAAAAATTACGAAAGTTTTATGCCATACTCTGTAAGTGGGTTGAAATCGTGCAAAATGGCAGATCGCTTTCGCTGTATTTTGAAAAAATGGGTTATAATAGAATTGCAATCTATGGATACAAGGAATTAGGACAATTGTTGTTTCAGGGCTTAAAAGGAACAAAAACGGAAGTAGCCTTTATAATAGATAAGAATGCTGATATGGTTTCGGCAGAGATTGAGGTGATGGTTCCTGAAAAATGTGAATCAGAAAATATAGATGCGGTTGTAGTGACGGCAGTGTCGTATTACCAAGAAGTTGCGGAAGAACTCCGTACAAAAGTGGATTGTCCGATAGTATCTTTGGAGGATGTAATATACGGATTGATATCGTGAAGGAATATTGAGGGTTATCAGGTGAGAGTTAATCTTTGCGTTCAGGAATTATGTACGAAATCTCAAAATATACGTGGAATATCGTACTATATAATTAATCTGCTCCGAGAGCTTTTAAAATCTGGAAAGAATGATTATTCTGTCTCTTTCTTTGATTTTGCGCAAGAACGTAATAATAGAGCATATATGGAACAATATCTGGAGTTTATTTCGAATGAGAATGTGTATGAGTGCAATTCTCTGGATTACAGAGAGGTACGAAGAGGTTTTTTGGAAGACGATATAAGCATATACAATAAAAGAAATTATGAAGAATGTTTCGGGAAGGCTTTTGATGTTCTTCATTTTCCGTATTCTGCCGGAATTACGGCAAATGCAACGTGCCCGGTGGTTGTTACCGTACACGATATTATGCCGGTTCTGCCTGATTTTAGGGCTTATTGGTCGGAAGACAGAAGATTGATGTTTGAAAAGACGCTGGCGTTTATAAAAGAGAGAGATTATTCCATTATGGCAGACTCGGAAAACACAAAGAAGGATTTGATCGAATATGCCGGTTTTGAAAAAAAACGAATATATGTGGTATCACCGGGGTTTGATGACGAACAGATTTATCGTGAGACAAATGAAGCAGTGATTAAAGATATGAATATAGAGCGACCTTTTCTGCTTTATTTGGGCGCATTGGACTATCGCAAAGGACTGAGAGAGATCATTTCCGCTTATTCCATAATAAGAGAGAGTATTTCCAATTTGCAGCTGGTTTTGGCCGGAAAAAAAGAGGATGTTTTTTCAGATCAGCTGGAATCTATCCTGGCAGAATGCAACCATCGGGAGGATATTATCCTGACCGGATATGTTTCTCAAAAGCAAAAGAGAGTATTGCTTTCTTGCGCTGAAATTTTTCTTTTTCCGTCAGAATATGAAGGGTTCGGGTTGCCGGTATTGGAAGCGATGGCCTGTGGTTGTCCTGTGATTACCAGTAATGTATCCAGCCTTCCAGAAGTGGGGGGAGATGCCGTAAGATACGTATCGCCGAATAATATTGAAGAATTGGCAGAATCGATAAAGTATCTTTTAGATAATGGGGAGTTGCTTGAAAAGATGGGGAAACAGGGAAGAATGCGTTGTAAATACTTTACGTGGAAAGAAACAGCAAGAAGGGCAGAAGAAATTTATAGTATGGTGAAATAGACAAAGAATTACTGAAAGTGAGGGGAAACGGTTGAAAGTATTGATTGCCGGAATGGGGCGTAACGGTAAAAAGCTTTTTCAGTATTTTCTGGGAAAGTCTGATGTGGAAATTGTTGCGTTTACTGATAATGATGAGAGTCTCCAAGGAAAAAAATATGGTGGAATTCAGATTGTGGCACCTGTTGATGTTAAATCGCTTGTTTTTGACAGGTTAATCATATCGCAGTATTTGCCAGATACTTATGAGCAGGTTTATAGGCAGTTTTCTGATTATGTTGCAAAAGAAAAGATTATAGTTATTTCTGAATCTTCGGAGTATATGGAAGCATTTGAAGATCAGCGTACCAAGTATATAAAAGGGTTTGCGGAATATTCAAGAAACAGAATAAAAGGGAGTGTTGCGGAGTGTGGGGTATTTCGCGGAGATTCTGCAAAATATATTAACTGTTATTTTTCGGAGAGAAAACTGTATCTTTTTGATACGTTTGCCGGTTTTGACTTTAATGATTTAGAAAATGAGAGAACAAATAAAGGATATGTCTTTGATGACAGGAAGTTCGATGAGAATACATTTCGGCAAACATCTGTTGATTTGGTAATGAAGAAAATGAAATATCCAAAACAAGTGGATATTCGTAGAGGGGTTTTCCCGGATACGGCACAAGGGTTAGAAGACAAGTTCTGTTTTGTTAATATGGATATGGATTTGTATCAGCCGATGCTAGCCGGTTTGGAATACTTTTATGAGCGGATGGAAACAGGTGGTTGTCTTTTGCTACATGATTATTTTCATAGTGGTTTGGGAGGTGTGCGCAGCGCCGTGGAAGAGTATGAAAAGATTCACGGGATCATGTTGGCAAAAACACCTATTGGTGATGGGTGCAGTATTGCAATCATAAAGCAATAAGAAAGGATAAAAATGCCAATACCAAAGATAATTCATTACTGTTGGTTAAGTGGAGAACCTTTTCCTGACGATATTCAAAGATGTATTGAATCCTGGCATGTTTATATGCCGGATTATGAGTTTCGACTATGGGACAGGAATCGATTTGATTGTGATTCGGTTCCGTATGTCAGACAAGCGATGCAACTAAAGAAATATGCATTTGCAAGCGACTATATCCGTTTGTATGCGTTATATTATGAGGGTGGTATATATCTGGATAGTGACATAGAGGCATATAGATCCTTTGATCCGTTGCTGATTGAACCGGCGTTTACTGGATTTGAGGTTGGTGGAAGAGTGGCGGCATGGATATTTGGAAGCACATCGGGGAATTCAGCAATAGGTGAGTTATTGCATTACTATGATGGGCGATTTTTTTGTGATTCAACGAGTAAACCGGATTTGACGCCAAACACAATCCCGGTAACTGAAGCATTGGTTAAACGCGGATTGAGGGGAAATAATCAAACACAGAAATTGGATGATATTACGGTTTTCTCTTCAGATTTTTTTTGCCCTTTGAATCCATGGACGGGAAAGGAGAAAAGGACATCAGATACATACGCCAAGCATTTATTTAAGGGAGCGTGGATGGATGATGGTGAAGAAATTCGTTTTATGCAAAAGTATGAAACCTATGTGGACGAATATGTTGAAAAAGAATTTCCTAGAAAAAGGGGAAAAGTTATTATATACGGTGCAGGAATACTTGGGCATCTTGTTTTTGATTATTTGCGGGAAAAATATCCAGAGATTTCTGTTGCTGCGTTTATGGTAACAAAGCGAGAGTTTTTATGGAGGTCTATCGAAGGTATTCCGCTGATTGAGGCGGCTGAATGGAAGAATACAGACAATGAGATTCCAGTGATTGTTTCAACAGTACCGAAGCACCATAAAAAGATCATGGAAGATTTGGAGAAACTTGGGATTTCGAGACTGAGTTGTCTGGGAACAATCATATAATTAGAGCTTAAAATTTTAAGATATCTTTATCACAGGTGTTAAGAAATGGATAAGAAAGAGAGGATTTTTTATGAGATCACCCCAGGATATGCAGATTGTACTGATTGACATCACGAATGCTTGTAATGAGAAATGTTCAAATTGTACGCGATTTTGTGGGAATCATAAGCGACCTTTTTTTATGTCGTATGAGACGTTTAAAAGGGCGGTTGATTCCATGCAGGGATTTGAAGGCTTGGTGGCACTGATAGGTGGTGAACCGACATTGCATCCAGAGTTTCCGAGATTTGCTGAATATCTGCAGCAAGTATATGGGAAGAATCCTCAGCACGAGAGATTGGCATACCCTCAAAAAGAATTTATAAAAGAGCTGCTGCATCAGGAGTTTGATGATCATAAGTTACATGAGTATCCGGATGGACATAAAACTTTTGAGCGAACCGGTCCTGGAATTTATTCCAATATGAGTCCGACTTATCGAAAGTATCAAGAATTATGTGCGGATACTTTTCATGTTCAGTTTTTAAATGACCATAAGAATCCTTCTTTTCATCAGCCGGGGCTTGTGGCGAGAAAGGATCTGGGGATATCGGACGAGGAGTGGATTCCTATGCGGGATGCTTGTTGGCTTCAAAGCGCTTGGAGTGCTACTATCACGCCTAAGGGAGCTTTTTTTTGCGAGGTGGCAGCAGCACTGGATATGTTATTTGATGGACCGGGAGGATGGCCTATTGAACCGGGGTGGTGGAAACGTAAACCGGACGATTTTGGTGAACAGTTGAATTGGTGTGAATATTGTGGATTTGCGTTGAATACTTTTATGCGGGAGTCTGCAGATGAGATAGATGATGTTTCACCGACAATGTATAAAAAATTGGAAGAAATTGAAAGCCCGGGACTCAAAAGTGGACGGACACATCTATTAATGATTAAAGATGGAAAAATCCAGGATGAGAGCAGAGCAGACGGAAAGCGCTTTTCTGCAACACAAAAATATGTAGAGCACTATGAGGATCGCTTCTGCGCTGACTTGTCAATTCTGTATGAGCATGAATATGATGAGAGATTTATTGAATCCGGAGAAAATTATGGGCTGAATCTTAATCATGCTATAAAAGAATCAAAAGGATGGTTGTTGTTGGTTTCTACAGAAGATGAGTCAAGACAGAAGAAGATCCGGGAGGAAGTATTTTCGTTGATGCATGAGTGTATTTTAAATCCCGGGACTTTACATATAGGTTTAGATTATATATTAATGAATAAAAATGCCTTGTCAATTAAGAGAATTGGATTTGATCGCATCGCCATGTTAAAAGATTCGGAAGAATTAATAGAATCTTGGGATGAAAAAAAAGTAATCACTATGGAACAAATGAAGATGTTGCCTTTGTGGAGTCGGAAATCTATTCGCAAAGGTGATAGGTATGCTATATGGGGGATGGGAGTTGCAGGAAGTTTCATGGCAGATGCGGTTAAATGTTCAGGGGGTATTCTGTCAGTGGTTGTGGATCATGATAGTGTAAAATGGGATACGGATTTTTATGGGACTAGGGCACATTCGCCTGAATATTTGATAGAGCATCCAGAGGAATACGATCATCTTTTGATTGCGCATTATTCTCGTTTTGACGAAATCTATGCTGAGACACAAGAAATGGGAATTTCTGCAGACCGTATTATTATGCCTTATGAAGTATGAATACAAGGTGGGGGGGCTAAATAGATTAGGGAAAAAACGAAGTTTGTTATTTGGTTCTAGGAGTTGCAATTATCTTTAGCATGATGGTTGTTGTTAACATATAAATAGCGATGATTCGTCAGGGATGATTTGATTTTTGCATAGATATGATGTGGGGACAACAATGGTAATAGACGAAGTAAAGAAATCCAAATCCTATGTTATCTATGGCGCCCAGGTGATAGCCGTTGGGGCGAGAGAGGCGATTACGCATCTCACAGGGATAAAGCCTACATGTTTCGCTGTGGGGAAGCCAGTTGGCAAGACCTGTTTTCCAATGGGAAATCCGGATGAGATAGATGGTATTCCGGTTGTAGGTATTGATGAAATCAGTACGGATACCTTTATTGTTATTGGCGTGACAGAGCTTATCCAACAGGAAGTAATACCGTATCTAGATGAGCATGGTTATAAGAATTACTATGCGCTGACGCAGTATGAAGAGCATCTTTTGATGTCAGAGTATTACAAGAGTGTGGGATTGTTTCCGTTGATTGATGATTTATACAACACGGTTTCGCAGAGCGTTGATTTTGTGATGTATGAGGTGAGAAACGACAAAGATAAGCCGTTATCTTTTCATCCCGACTTGTTTTTATACGAAAAACCGATTCAAGCCGGTGCGGCACTAACGAAAAAGTTCGTAGCGGATGTAAAGGACAACATAGGCGTAAATATATCTGTCAAAAACCGTATGTATTGTGAAATGTCAGCTGTATATTGGATTTGGAAGAATAAAAGTCATGATTGGATTGGAATAGAACATTATAGACGTCATCTTTTGGTAAAGCCTGAGATGCTCACTGCTGATGTTGATGTAATCATGCCGTTGCCGTATATTTGCTATCCAAATGAGATGGCTCAATTTTTAAGATTTACGACTGAAAATGTTAAAGAAGCGTTATTTAGTGCATTAGAGAAATTGTATCCTGGTGAGTTTGAGACATATAAAAAGATACTTTACGGTAAGTATCAGTACACTTATAACCTTATGGTTGCAAGAAAGCCCGTGTTTGATGATTATTGCCAATGGTTTTTTGAAATCACAGAATTTATGGAAGAAAACTATACCTCAGAGGTGCCGGAGCTGGTTGAAACAAGGGCTTTTTCTTATGTGGCTGAGGTGCTTACAAATTTATATTTCATGTATCATCAGAAGGATTTGAGAATTAGGCATGTAGAGAAGGCTATATATACATGATGCCACGGAACAAAGAGAATAAGTCTTACATCTCTCCGTCGACGAGCCAGAATCAAAGATATTCCCCAATTGTCAGGATCAATTCTTTACGGTTTGTCACGATTTTATTATTGTTCAAAATTCTGACCTGATACTCTCTGTCCCCGAAATTCATAAGGTGGCGGAGATTTATCGTTATATCCATCATTTCCCCGAGCTTCAGTAACCATTTTGCACAGTTGTCCCCGCAGTTTGAGGCGTTGAATACCTTATCCGGCTGCTTGTAGATCAGGATCAGAGTTTTTACGCCGCCGGAGAGGGTGTTGGGAGCGATTACACCCAGAACGGGGCTTTTGATGGCACCGTTCCCAAGTACTTCGGAATTATCCACATCCTTGATCATTTCAATCACAAGCGGGTCTTCCAGCCATTCGTTTCGGAAGGTGTTTTTGAAGTATACCGAAGTATTGTATATCGCATTTTCCATTTCGCCGTAGAAAATAGATAACATGGTTAACCCTCGTATTCTTCGTATATATGATAGGTCTCATGATAGACCGGTACCAGGTCGTTGTATTTGCCGAAACTGTGGATCCCATATATCTCTGTAATGCTGTAGGGGAGATTGCTTAATTTTTCCCTGGTAACGATCACATAGTAGTTCTTGCCTTCGCGTACATAATGCGCAAATTCATCAGAGGAAACAAAAGGATTGCCCTCATCGATGAAAACGATGCTGCCGCTGATCGGGGCAAGCTGTTCCTTCCAGGTATTCCCCTCTATCACACGGCAGGGGATGTCGCAGTTCAGCGTGATGCCGCTGTCGGCACCGTTCAGGACATAATCCCGGATCATGTCAACAAGCACCGTCTTTCCGGTGGCACTGTCGCCCTTTAAGATGGTGATGTTACGCTTGATATTCAGTTCATATTTGCAGGCAGCATTGGCTGCCTGGGTGTGGTAGGCACCGGTCATGCGATTTCCATTTTCAGTAATAATTTATGCCATAGTATAACATATTTTCGGATGTTCTATAGCATTAAGATTCAGCATTGACGAAATTTATCATTAGTCAGAATTATTTATGTTTTGTTATCATTATGGTGATTTTGGTATTTGGGCACAAGGTAAAAGTGGTGATATAATATCATTATGGAATTTTCTGTAGATTTTTTCAGGGACGAAGTAAGGAATGGTTTTTATATACCGACGGCGGTCAAGCAGGCGTGGGCGGCTGAGCTTTCCGTGCTTTCGGAAATTGACAGTATCTGTGTAAGGCATGGTATCACGTATTATGCGGACTGGGGATCTTTTTTGGGTGCGGTGCGCCATGGTGGTTTCATACCTTGGGATGATGATCTGGACATATGCATGAAGCGGGATGATTACGAGAAATTCCGGAGTGTGGCAGATAATGAGCTGCCGGAGGAATACGTGATACATGATTATGCAAGTCAAAAAGATCACTGGCTTTTTCTGGCAAGGGTGGTCAATAATTCCAAGATGTGTTTTGAAGAGCAGTATTTGAATTCGCACAGTAATTTTCCTTGGCTTGCGGGCGTGGATATTTTTGTAAAGGATTATCTTTACACGGATGATGGTGATGAAAAACAACGTGATAAGGAAATTCTGAACATAATCGCACTGGCTGACAGCATTGCGGAAGATCAGATGGATGAGAAGACTGCTGTATCAAATATTAAGAAGATTAAAGAGAAATACCATGTGAGTATTCCTGAAATATCAAGAAGACGTGATGTGGCAGTTGCGTTATATGCTCTTGCTGAGAAACAGATGGCAAGAGTACAGCCGGAGAAGGCTGAAAGAATAGGCCAGATCTTTCCGTGGGTGCTTAAAAACGGCCCCGGTGTAGGCGAGGATAAAATCCTTTATGAAGAGACTGTGCGTCTTCCATTTGAGAATACTACTATTCCGGTACCGGCTTATTATAACAGGGTTTTATCAAGACGATACGGAAACTATTGTGAAATAAGGAAAGTGTGGGATGGCCATTGCTATCCTTTCTTTGAGGTACAGAAAGCAGAAATGGAGCAGCTGATGGGAGAGTCTGTTCCGGGATTTGTTTTTGATGAAGCCATGCTCAGACGTGACTGTCCGGATACTTCAGATTCTCTGAAGACGATGGCATCAGAGTGTGTTGAGACACTGCAGGTTATGCTTTCAGAAGCAGTAAAAGCTATTTCGGATGGTGATATCGATGTCATGTCAAAACATCTGACTGATGCCCAGCAGCTGGCTGTTGACCTTGGAACCCTTATGGAAAATGTGAAAGGTGAAAGCAATTTTCATACAAAGAATGTGGTGAGCGTGCTGGAGGAGTTTTGCGAGTGCCTGTGGCAGGAATGTCAGGCAGTCCTGGAAGGTTCCGGAGGAGAATTTAAGGCTTCGTCAGAGGTGCTTGAAAGAGTCAGGAAATCAGTAAGTGATAACATCATTAATGTAAAAGAAATACTGTTTCTCCCCATAGGACCAAAAGAATGGGAAGGATTTAAAGAGGCATATGAGGCTGCTCAAAAAGAAAGTGATGCGGAAATCTGGGTACTGCCCCTTCCTCTTATGCGAAAAGATTGTTTTGGAAGAGTAAACATGACGGATGAGGAGATAGAGCTGGCAGCCAAGCGGAATGGTTATCCGGATTCATTGCCACTTTCTGACTGGTTTGCTTATGACCCGGTACTTCATCATCCTGATGTGATATATGTTCAGTGTCAGTATGATGGCGTCAATCCTTGTCTTACAGTGCCACAGGAATTTTATACAAGAAACCTTCAGAAATGTACTGAGCGTATCGTGTTCATTCCGGCTTTCAGGACGTCAGAGTTTTCAGAGTCAGATATGACCGATCAGTACAATTTAAAGCATTATGTGACTGCACCGGGCATAGTATATGCAGATAAAGTGTATGTTCAGTCGGAGAACATAAGACGGCAGTATATAAATGCGCTGGTCAGATTTGCCGGTGAGGATACTTCTGATGTATGGGAGAAGAAAATAGCAGTTACTTCAATGAAACAAGGTGAAAAAAACAGCCCCAAAAGAAAGGCAGTGCTATACTGCCTTGGAGCAAATGAACTAAAGGAACACAAGGCATCATTGCTTGAGGAGGTTGAAAGACGTTTGGAAATGATCAGGTCTGTTGGGCCGCAGTTAGAGCTTAAGTTTATGTTTTATCCCGGAGACCTCAATCTGTGGAGGAATGTTGACCGTGAGCTTACGGACAGTATCTGCAGACGTCTTGAGATGTCTGTTGGTGAGGGGGTGTGTGAAGTGGTTGCCATAGATCCGGCTGAAGCTGACTCGGCAGCAGAAACATTCGATGCATATTATGGGAGTCCATCTCCGATGGTTCCGGCATTTGTTACTCATAATAAGCCGGTGATGATATCGGATTATGACATTTTTTAGCCGGATGATGTGCAGTGCAGTGTGGTATGCAATGGAAAGGGAGATGATATTTTGAAAGCCTGGGTACTGAAAGATATAGGTAATATAAAACTTAGTGACGTGGAAAAGCCGATGCCGGCAGAGAATGAAGTCCTGATCCGTGTTAAGGCTGCGGGAATCTGCGGGTCTGATATTCCGAGGATATATGAAAACGGTGCGCACAGAATGCCGCTTGTGCCGGGACATGAGTTTGCCGGAATAGTGGAGGCGTCCGGAGCAGGTGTTTCACCGGAATCCATAGGAAAGCGTGTGGCGGTTTATCCTAAAATAGCATGCGGGAAATGTCCGCAGTGCAGAAAGGGAAAGCCCGGGATGTGCCGGAACTATGACTATCTGGGGTCTCGTCGGGACGGAGCTTTTGCGGAATATGTAACAGCGCCGGCCGGAAATCTATTGGAACTTCCGGATGGGGTCGGTTTTGAAGAGGCGGCAATGCTTGAGCCGATGGCGGTGGCTGCCAATGCCGTACGCACTAGCTTGATGGCTGTGAAAGGGGGACGCATGGCTGAAAGTTCGGCGGCAGTATGTGGCCTGGGTCCAATAGGTCAGATGACCCTGATGTTTCTTAAAGATGCGGGATTTGGCAAGATATTTGTGATTGGCAAGAAAAAATCGCAGCAGCAAAAGGCAAAAGTATTAGGTGTTTCTGATGAATGCTATTGTGACAGTACGGAAACTGACGCTGGAAAATGGCTGAAAGAAGTTTCAGACGGCGGGGTGACATGTTTTTTCGAGTGTGTCGGTAGAAATGAATGCGTTAATTACGGTATAGAAGGGACTGCGCCGGAGGGCTGCGTTGTTCTTGTGGGAAACCCTTATTCGGATATGATGTTACCGAGGGATACTTATTGGAAGATACTAAGGGATCAGCTAACTGTTCGCGGGATATGGAACTCATCATTTTGTGGACCGGATGATGACTGGAACTACGCATTAAAAAGGATGAAGGATGAACGCTTTAAAGTTGAGGATCTTATCAGCCACAGGTTTGCGCTTCCGGATCTCGAAAAGGGGCTGCACATAATGCGGGACAAGACAGAGGATTATTGTAAGGTTATGCTGATACTATAGTTCGAGAACTTCCTGTAGAAAGTTCCACTAAATATATGGTATCAAAAAACGAGGAAGATAACGTATGAGAATGTCGTGCTAACCGGGCTGGTAGAAGATGAGGATAAGAGGCTTACTTAACAAAATAACTGATAATAAAAAGTTGACATCATACCCGATAGGGTACAATTGTGATAAAAGCACAACTGATATACCCTATCGGGTATGATATCTAGTATAAATCTTGATTATATACCCGATAGGGTATATAATCTCTATATGAGTAAAATTTCTGATTATATAAAAACTGAACGAAAAAAAGCAGGGCTCACCCAGGAAGAATTCGCTCTTCGCTGTGGCTTGGGCTTGCGGTTTGTCAGGGAGCTGGAACAGGGTAAAGAGACTGTACGTCTTGATAAGGTTAACCAGGCTTTGGAAATGTTTGGCATGGAAGCAGTTCCCGGTGAAAAAGAAAGAGGAGATGTATTAGATGGCTAGATCCGGAAGGGTTTATGTTCAGGAAGAATACGCGGGAATGATACGTGAAACGGACGACGGATATGAATTCTCGTATGACAGAGAGTATCTGGCAAAAGGTGATGCGGTTTCGATAAGTCTGACACTTCCGTTAAGCGAAGACGTGTATTCATCAAGGTATCTTTTTCCCTTTTTTGACGGACTGATCCCGGAGGGCTGGCTTTTAGGCGTTGTTGAAAGAAACTGGAAGATTGATCCAAAAGACCGGTTTGGACTTATGCTGGCAGCATGCAGGGATTGTATAGGTGATGTACGTATTGAGGCATGTTCATGAATCGATGTCTGTGTTGTAATCGGGAAATAAATAATTCCACGGAATATGAATCGAAAGTACATTGGCATGCAAAATGTATAAAGAGATTCTTTGGCACGGCTGCGCTCCCTATGCTTGACTGCTCGGAAAAAGAATTGGAGAAACTGGCCAATAATGCTGTTAACAAAGGTTTGACAGTTCCGGGCGTTCAAAAGAAACTTTCACTGCATCTGGAAGAAAAAGATAAGTCCGTCAAACTTACGATTGTCGATTATCCTACCGGTTATATTCTTAAGCCTCAGTCTTCAGAATACGTTTCACTGCCGGAAGCAGAATATCTCACAATGAAGCTGGCTGAGTTTACCGGGATTAAAACTGTTCCAAATGCATTGCTGTGCATAGATGGTCAATATGTTTATATAACTAAGCGGGTAGACAGGCCTGATGGTAAAATGGCTGCGATGGAGGATTTCGGACAGCTGTCCGGAAGGCCTACCGCTGACAAATATCATAGCTCTTATGAGAATTGCGGAAAGGTCATAAAGACATATTCAAAAAATGTGGGTATTGATTTAACTGAATTCTTTTACAGGGTTGTTTTTTGTTTTGTGGTCGGAAATTCTGATATGCATCTGAAAAACTTCTCACTTATCGAAAGCTCTCCGGGATCGCGTGTTTTTGGACTGTCTCCTGCGTATGATATGCTGCCTGTGAATGTGATACTGCCTTCTGATAAGGAGCAGACGGCGCTGTCTTTAAATGGAAAAAAGAACAATTTAAGGAAAAAAGATTTTCTGTGCCTGGCTGATAATCTTGGGATACGAAGAAATGCGGCAGAAAAGATGATACTTCAGATAGTCGGGTATAGTGATAAATTTATTAATGAAGTAAGAGAAGCTTATATTCCTCAGAAAATGAAGGAAGATTTAATAAGATTGATAGACGAAAGAACAGCAATTCTTAAATAAAGGCGTGACTGTCAGGAAAAAAGAGTAGTATTACAATATGTTTGTAGAACTAAAGGATGCGCGGGAGAGGGATTGGATCGATCCGTCAAACTATCAATGTAGCACGTAACAGAGAATTACAGGGGAGAATCATTGGAATAATAGGAAGGAGGTTACGCTACTGGATTACTTGGGTATCATCAGGGGGTGATCAGCTCGAATAGGTCGTCCATGCATACTTCTTTTCCGATGTAGTTGCTGTACATATTCTTTTTTATACCATAAGTGGTGATCATAGTGGTTACCAGCGTTTTTGTTGTTTTGGTTGTTTCACGGAATACTTCGGCTTTCGTTTTTAATGCCATATCATAATCTTTATCGATTTCAAAAGGTGTGGTGGAGAATTTTATTTCGCACAGGTTGATAACGCGGTCGCGACGATCGATCAGCAGGTCAATTTGGGCACCATTTTCTTCGGATGTGCCTTTTTTTCCCCAGAAAAAGATTTCAGACAATACACCGGAAATGCCCAGTTTCTTTTTGATCTGGTTTATGTGATCTTTGCATACCTGTTCAAAAGAAAGTCCCATCCACGCCCGTTTGGCAGGATTGTCGATTGTGTTCTCCCAGAAATGCTCGTCTTTTCCGTAATGGTCTTTGATGAATCTGAGGTAGAAGATGGTATAGTAATCGGACAGCTGATAAGTCTTGCCGCGCTCCTTATATCCATACATATCATTGATTCTTATGAAACCGGATTTTTCCAGATTAGAGAGCATTTTGGTCAGGACACCGTTTGCCGGCAGGCCTGTAGATTTTATGATTTCTTCCCTTTTCATGCCGCTGCGCTTTTTGCTTAATGCCTCAATGATCTTAATATATTGATCGCTGTTTGAAAAAAGAGTTCGGAACAGATGTTGGAATTCGTTCCATAGTTCTGCGTTTTTTTGAAAAAAAATACAGTCTATATTTTCGTTAAGTGTTTTTTCGCAGTCGAGCAGCCGGAGATAAAATGGGATGCCACCCATAATCATATAACACTGGACTATATCATAGCGTGACCAGTAGATATTTCTCGTTTTCAAGTACATTTCCGTCAGATAGAGGTCAAATGGAGGGATATAGAGACGACAGGTTTGACGATTGAAGAACCCTCCTTTATTTTCGTCCAGTTTTTCGACCATCCAGGATGCCGCAGATCCGCATACGATAAAGACAAGATTCTTTTGAGAAGCACCCCAGGAATTCCAGAACCATTCAAAAGCCGGCAGAAAACCGGAGTTTTGTTTATCCATCCAGGGGAGTTCGTCGAAGAAGACTACTTGTTTATCATTTTTTTCCTGCAGGCGTGTATCGAGATAGGAACGCAATGCAAAAAAAGCTTCTGTCCAGTCTTTGAAAGATGCATATTCCGATTTGGCGCTGGCGGATAATTCAAGGGCAAAATTTTTAAGTTGTTCCTTGTTTGTCTGATTTTCCGAGCCGGTGAATCTAAAAGCAAAAGCATTGTGGAAATATTCGTTGATCAGGAAGGTTTTTCCGACTCTCCGTCTTCCGTAAACGATGATAAACTGTGCCTCGTTTTCGGACATAGCCCGATCCAGACGCTTTATTTCGTTTTCTCTGCCGATAAGATTATCCATAGCGTGCTCACCTCACTGATTTTATCTTTAAGGCATATTATAATTGAGTTAAAGATAAAAATCAACGCCGATTTTATCCATAACTGTGTTAGAAATATGCTTAAAGATAAAAACGGCGCGTTTTCAGCCTGACGCCGGAAAAAGCTCTCATCAGCGGCGATAGATATTCAGCCCAGTGTAATAAAAACTGCTGTGATATTGCAAAGTGGGATCCCGTTATATGCGGTTTGTAATATATAGGACAAAAGTGGTACTTTTGCAAACAAATTAATAAGTTGACACATCTTTAACAATCCTCTATATTTATCTATATGGAGGTATCCCATGAAAAATGCAAGAAACGCCGGAAGGAAGCCTAACGTTTCTTTAGATCAGGTTATGCTGCTTAAGAAACGCTGGGAAGCGGGAGAAAGGG
>JAEEGL010300104.1_pt1 | contig 53826 bp, 37 predicted proteins | sample 9134231 | NCBI WGS metagenome assembly JAEEGL01 (sample SAMN16246548, study PRJNA631951) | gut metagenome | biome: gut microbiome; feature: rumen; material: fiber-attached | host: Bos | place: Iran: Karaj | collected 2018-10 | reverse complement strand
TCATGGGTAGCATGTCGGTTGACAAGATAAAGAAACCGGTCGAAGATGGTTTGTTCTCTGCTTTGTGAGTTTTGCTGGTGTTGTGTGTACTGTCGGAAGACATAGTCGTAATGATGCATCTGTGCGGCAATGAGGCTGGCCACCACTTGTTGACTGTAGTCTTTCTGATGTACGACATGCCATAGCGTGTTGAGAATCTGCTGGGCAGTATCGAGATTTGCCTCACAGACAGGTAACTGGAAATCACGTACTTGTCCATTGAATGCCTGTGGTAACTGTCCGTGTGCGAAGGGTAAGGGAAAATCTGTTGTCACTGCGAATCCAAAGATTTCAAAATCCGGAGATATGCTGACAGGACTGATAATAGAGCCTGGCCCAAGATAAACGAGTGTACCTGCTTTTACCTGTTTGTCAACGAGGTTGAAATTGATGCATGCTTCTCCTTTCAGGATAATACCCATACGATGGTCATCTATAATAAAGGGAGGGTCTTGTCGGATCATGAGTTTGAAAATTTCGGATGTACTGTGGAGTACAACCAATTGGTCGTTGATAAATAACTGTTTACGTATTTCTTCCATCTGTGGTTCGAAGATATCACGTAAACGCAACAGATTCATTAATTGTGGTTTCCTACTCATGTGTAAATTGTCTTTAATCCGATACAAAGATAACAAAATCTTTGTTCTTTCCTTCCTTTTTGTATAAGAATCGAACAAAAAGAATATTATTCCATAAATAAAGATAATGAAAGATGATGATTATTGTTGTACCTTTGCACCGACAATGGAATTATTATTTTTGGTTTATAAGAATAACATATATCATTTATGAAGAAACTGGGACTTTTGTTATTATTGCTCCCTTTGGCGGTCGGAGCCCAAACATTAGAGGAATGTCAGACAGCTGCAGAGCATAACTATCCTATGATACAACAGTATGATTTAATCGGCAAGACAACCTCTTTGACGGTATCGAACATACAAAAAGGGTGGTTGCCACAAGTATCAGCCATTGCCCAGGCTACCTATCAGAGTGATGTGCCATCGTGGCCGGAGCAGATGCAGTCGGTTTACCAACAGATGGGACTTGATATGAAGGGCTTGAAAAAAGATCAATATAAGATAGGGGTAGATGTCAATCAAGTTATCTATGACGGAGGAGTGATCCAGAGTCAGAAAGAGTTAGCTCAGCGTCAGGGGGCTGTTCAGGAAGCTCAGACAGCCGTTACCTTATATCAGGTACGTCAACGTGTGAATGAGATGTACTTTGCCTTGCTGTTACTCAACGAACAGATACTGTTGAATAACGATTTACAGGAGTTGCTTAATGCCAATGAGAAAAAACTCTCTTCGATGTTTAAACGAGGTACTGCTGCTGAGAGCGATTATCTTTCCGTAAAGGCAGAACGGCTGAAAGTCATCCAACAAGCCACCAATATGGAGTCGCAGAAACGAACGTTACAGATGATGCTCAGTACCTTCTGCGGTCTGGAGGTGAAGGAACCCGTAAAACCGGCAGCTATGGAGGTCGGTACTATGGGCAGCCGTCCGGAGCTCCGACTTGTCGATGCCCAACTCTTATTGGCTGACGCACAGGAGAAGATGTTGTCAGCCTCGCTGAAACCTAAGTTCTCCGTCTTCGCTTCCGGCTATTACGGCTACCCCGGATATAATATGTTCAAGGATATGATGAGTCGTTCATGGTCGTTGAACGGTATGATAGGTGCTCGTCTGACCTGGAATATCGGTGCCTTCTATACGCATAAGAATGACAGGGAAAAGATCTTGTTACAGCGTGAGATGGCAGAAAACAGTCGTGAAATATTCCTGTTCAACAACCGGTTGGAACAGTTGCAACAGAATGAGGACATCAACCGTTACCGTCAGCTGATGTCTGCAGATGAAGAGATCCTGTCTTTACGTTCCTCTGTACGTAAGGCAGCAGAGTCTAAGCTCGCTCATGGAATTATCGATGTGAATGATTTGGTAAAGGAGATAAATAACGAGAATGCGGCACGTGTACAACGATCAGTCCATGAGATTGAAATGCTGAAAGAGATATACGATTTGAAATATGCAACAAATAATTAATCCCGATATGAAAAAGATGATTATAGCAGGTATGATATTGGTACTGTCTGCCTGTGGAACCAAAGAGAAAGCGTATGATGCTACCGGCACATTCGAGGCTACAGAGACGACAGTTTCTGCAGAACAGAGTGGCGTGCTGATGACTTTTGCCTTGAATGAAGGTGATGAGATAGAGGAGGGTCGTGAGGTAGGACTGATAGATACTACTCAGATATGGTTGAAGATTCTACAGACAAAGGCTTCGAAGGCAATATATCAGAGTCAGAAACCTGATATGGAAAAGCAGATAGCCGTAACGCGGGAACAGTTGGCAAAGGCACAAAAAGAGCAACGCCGCTACCAGGAGTTGGTCAACGATGGGGCTGCCCCAAGAAAGATGCTTGATGATGCCACCAGTCAAGTGCAGGTGTTACAGCGACAGCTCACAGCTCAGATGTCATCTCTTTCTGTAAATACGAATGCCCTGAATAAACAGATGGCAGCAACCGACGTACAGGTTAGTCAGTTGTATGATCAGTTACGTAAATGTCATATCCTTGCACCTGTTCAGGGAACGGTGTTAGAGAAGTATGTCGAGCGTGGTGAGTTTGTTGCCATGGGTAAACCGCTCTTCAAGATAGCGGATGTCAGTAAGATGTATATCCGTGCCTATGTTACATCCGCACAGTTACAGCAGGTGAAGGTAGGACAGTCGGTAAAGGTATTTGCCGACTATGGCGGTGGACAAAAGAAAGAATATCCAGGAGCCGTTTCCTGGATCAGCAGTCGTTCGGAGTTCACTCCTAAGACCATTCTTACTGATGATGAAAGGGCAGATTTGGTGTATGCAGTGAAGATTGCCGTGAACAACGACGGTTATATCAAAATAGGAATGTACGGCGAAGTGAAGTTCTAGTTTTGAGTATAGAGTCTAAGGTTTTGAATGCGATTGAAGTAAACGGGATCAGTAAGCACTACGGCAAGGTTTGCGCTTTGCAGGATGTGTCATTCTCTGTTAGGAGTGGTGAGGTGTTCGGCATCATCGGTCCTGATGGAGCCGGCAAGACGTCTCTCTATCGGATCCTATGTACCTTATTGAAGCCGGATGGTGGTAAGGCAACGGTCGAAGGTTATGATACAGTGGGACAGATGAATGAGATACGTAAGCGGGTAGGGTATATGCCGGGACGTTTTTCGCTTTATCAAGATCTGACGGTGGAGGAGAACCTGAAGTTCTTTGCGACATTATTCGGTACAACGGTTGAGAAAGGTTACGACAATATAAAAGCCATCTACTCACAGATAGAACGGTTTAAGGATCGTCGTGCAGGTGCTTTGTCAGGAGGTATGAAACAGAAGCTTGCACTTTCTTGTGCCCTTGTGCACCAACCGAGTGTACTGTTCCTCGATGAGCCCACCACAGGTGTCGATCCTGTGAGCCGTAAGGAGTTGTGGGAGATGTTGCTGATGCTGAAGGAGCGTGGTATCACCATTGTGGCTTCCACCCCTTATCTCGACGAGGTACGTTGTTGTGAGCGTGTCGCCTTCCTTGATAAAGGGTGTATACGTGGCATCGACACTCCGGAAATCATCTTGGAAAAGTTTAAGGATGTGTTCAATCCTCCGGGCATCAAAAGAAATGAAGAGTTAATAGTGAAGAGTGAAGAATTAACTTCCGCTGATTCTGACAATGTCATTGAAGTCTCACATCTTGTCAAGGCTTTCGGTAGTTTCCATGCTGTCGATGATATCTCGTTCACTGTGAAGAAAGGAGAGATCTTTGGATTCCTCGGTGCTAACGGAGCGGGAAAGACTACAGCCATGCACATGCTGACAGGACTGAATCAGCCAACAAGTGGTACAGGGCGAGTGGCGGGATACGACATCTGTAAAGAACACGAGCAGATCAAGAAACATATCGGTTATATGAGTCAGCGCTTCTCCCTCTATGAAGATATGACCGTAGCTGAGAATATCCGTCTTTTTGCCGGTATCTACGGGATGAAGAATGAGGATATCAAGGTAAAGACAGACGAACTGTTGAATAGACTGCAGTTCACAGAACATAAGAACGATCTGGTAGGTTCTTTGCCTTTGGGATGGAAACAGAAGCTAGCTTTCTCCGTCAGTATCTTCCATGAACCGAGAATTGTCTTCCTGGATGAACCGACTGGTGGTGTTGACCCTGCCACCCGTCGTCAGTTCTGGGAACTGATCTATGAAGCAGCGGGCCGTGGCATAACGGTCTTTGTAACCACCCATTATATGGATGAGGCTGAGTATTGTGACCGTATCAGTATTATGGTTGATGGAAAGATCAGTGCGATGGGAACCCCTGAAGAACTGAAACGGAAGTACAACCAGCCGGACATGGATCATGTGTTTACTTATCTTGCCCGACAAGCCACCCGTTCAAGTGATTAAGCGTATGAAACAGTTTTTATCTTTTGTCATCAAGGAAGCCAGGCATATCCTGCGTGATAAGCGTACAATGCTTATCCTCTTCGGTATGCCCATCGTATTGATGCTGCTCTTCGGATTCGCCATCACTAATGATGTTAAGAATGTACGTACGGTGGTGGTGACTTCACAGATGGATCCTCTCACACAACAGGCGGCGGAACGGCTCGCATCATCGGAATACTTTAATATTACTGCTACCGTGGGAACTCCGCAGGAGGCAGAACAACTGATACGTGGTCAGAAGGCTGATCTGGCGGTGATCTTCGGAAAAGACTATGCCAAAAAGAAAGAGATACAACTCATGGTTGATGGTTCTGACCCAAATATGGCGCAGCAATGGACCACATATGCACAACAGGTGCTGAACAACCCTGTCATGTCGCTTGTCAACCTGAAGATGCTCTACAACCCACAGATGAAGTCGGCATACAACTTCGTGCCTGCCATCATGGGTATGTTACTGATGCTGATATGTGCGATGATGACATCCATCTCTATTGTCCGTGAGAAAGAGAAGGGAACGATGGAAGTGCTGCTTGTCTCTCCCGTCAAACCACTGATGATTATCATTGCCAAAGCCATACCTTACCTGATCTTGGCTTTCTGTATCCTCATAACAATCCTTCTGATGGCACGTTTCGTGCTTCATGTGCCTTTGGCCGGTTCACTGATATGGATTATTCTGGTAAGTCTTATCTATATCCTGCTGGCCCTCTCACTCGGACTGCTTATCTCGAATATTGCCGACAGTCAGTTGATGGCATTGCTCCTCTCCGCCATGGTGTTGCTCATGCCCATCGTCATGCTGTCGGGTATGCTTTTCCCTATTGAGTCGATGCCACGAATACTACAGTGGATTTCAGCCATTGTCCCACCCCGTTATTACATTGCAGCCATGCGTAAACTGATGATCATGGGTGTTGGTATCCGTGAGGTGTTCAGCGAGGTGATCATCCTCAGTGGCATGACGCTCTTCCTGCTTGCTGTCTCGTTGTTGAAATTTAAAAACCGTTTAGAGTAGATGATGCTGAAGTATCTCATACAAAAGGAATTCTTACAGATACGGCGGAATGGTTTTTTGCCTAAGTTGATCATTGTGTTTCCCATTGTTATCATGTGTGTGATGCCTTGGGTGATGAATATGGAGATAAAGAATGTCGTGGTGGATGTCGTTGACAACGACCGGTCGGTATCCTCACAGCAAATAGTCCATGATATCGAGCATTCCAACTATTTCGTCTTCAATGGACAGAAACCTACTTATCAGTCAGCACTCAATGATATAGAGACGAGCAGGGCCGATATCGTGGTGGTGATACCGCAAGACTATAGCCGTGACAGGTTGATGGGCAGCACGGGAGAGAATCATCAGATGCCCTCAGTGCTTATCGCTGCAAATGCTGTTAATGGCACAAAAGGTGCTATCGGAGGAAGCTATCTCTCACAGATCGTCATGCAGAATGCCATGGCTCACAGCACTGCGTCTGCTGCTCTTACAAAACCAACTTCGGCAGCTGCTCTTCCGCAAGTCTCTACGCTCAACCTTTATAATAAGTATCAGAACTACAAGCTGTATATGATTCCGGCATTGTTGGCTATTGTGATGATGTTGATGACGGGCTTTCTGCCGGCATTGAATATCGTAGGTGAAAAAGAGACTGGCACCATCGAGCAGATCAACGTTACCCCTGTTCCCAAGTGGGCTTTTATCCTTGCCAAGATCATTCCCTATTGGCTGATAGCCCTCTTTATCATTACGGTATGTCTCATATTGTCGTGGCTTATCTATGATATCACCTGTCAGGGTTCCCTCATCTGGGTGTATGTTTTAGCCATGCTCCTTGCACTGTTCTTTTCCTCTTTCGGGCTTATTGTCTCCAACTATTCAGACACCATGCAGCAAGCCATCTTTGTCATGTGGTTTTTCGTAGTGTGTCTGTTGTTGCTCAGCGGACTCTTCACCCCCTCTCGCTCCATGCCGTCGTGGGCTTATGCCACTACCTATGTCAATCCCATGAGTTATTTCATCGATGCGATTCGCACGGTCTTTGTACGTGGAGGTGATTTCCTGAGTATTGCCCATCAGTTGGGTGCTCTTACCGTGCTTTCTTCCGTGATGGCTGTGTGGGCAGTCATTAGTTATAAGAAGAACAAGTGATCTTCTCTTTTCAGGAAAAGGTGGTATTGTCGTGTTTATTTTGTTGTTTGCAGAAATATTATTACATTTGCAGAGATAATAGTATTGATTACCATTTATAATAACTGCATCTCTTGAAAACAGAACAGAAAAATGCGAATACAGCCGCCAAGATGAATATCTGGGACTTGCTGAAGAATATATGGCCGTTTGTACTTCCTTACAAATGGCTGATCGGTATCACGTTGATCTTTACGGTGGTAAGTTCACTGATGGCACAGGTGAATGCCGTGGTGCTCGACCGGGCCGTCGATGCTATCAATGCCTTGATACAGGAGTCTCCGTTCTTGTGGAGCAGTGCTGTGAAGATCCTCACCACTATCAGCATCATCCTCTTAGGAAAGGAGGTGATAGGTGCTTTCGTCACTTTCTTCCAAAGATATTACGGTGAGCGCATGCGTATCTTAGTCAGTCGTGACTTGTCGCTGGCCGTTGTCGAGCGGATGCTCTCCTTCCGCATGGCATTTTTTACCCAGGAAGGTAATGAGACGGGTAAGCTGCAGTCGCGTATCGACCGTGGTATCATGAGTCTTTCCAATACGGTGAACAATTTCTTCATAGAGATTCTCCCGCTGTTCACCAGTGCTATCTTAGCCTTAGTGCTGATGTTCATGGCGAATGTCTATGTAGGTATTGTGGCACTCTGTATCGTTCCCGTCTATTTCTATGTCACCTACCTGCAGGCCCAGCGTATGAAAGGTGGGCGACGTGGCATCTTCGGCGGGCATCAGGCTGTCAGTCAGGGCATCCTGAACATCATCGAGAGTATTACGGTTATTAAATCCTTCAACCGGGAGGAGATAGAAGCCAACCGACAGGCAGAGTTACAACGAAATATGACCGACTTACAGTTGTCCACCCGCAAACAGAGTTATTTCTTCAACGGACTGAAGAGTTTTCTGGAGCAAATAGGTACTGTGCTGATCATCATCCTTACGGCTTATCTTGTCTTGATCGAATACCCGGGGATGACCATTGGAAAGATCATGTATCATGTGATGCTGTTTGCCAATGTGAGTGCCCCCATCCGACAGTTGCATCGTATCTACGATGATATGAACGATGCGTTGATCTATGCAGAGGGATTCTTCGGAATCCTGCATGCCGACGGAGAGGTGGAGGATAGTGGGAAATACCGTCCCGAGACTGTCAAGGGAGATTTCGAATTACAAAATGTCGACTTCACCTATTCCAATGGCACACAAGCCCTTTTTGATGTGTCGATGCATATCCCTGCCGGAAAGATCACTGCCCTTGTGGGATTGAGTGGAGCCGGTAAGAGTACGGTGGTGAACCTGCTGGATAAGTTCTACCATCCACAACGGGGATATATCAAACTCGATGGTGTGGATTTAGCCGACTGGGATACCCAGTGGCTGCGTGAGCATGTAGGATTAGTATTACAGAAGAATCATATCTTCGATGGCACGATAGAGGAGAATATCAAATACGGTAATCCCCAGGCAACCCATGAGGATGTGGTGCGTGCCGCCCGACAAGCATATATCTATGATCAGATCATGGCATTACCAAACGACTTCAATACCCTTGCCCTGCAGCTCTCCGGCGGTCAGCAGCAACGTATCGCCATCGCCCGTATGTTCATCAAGAACCCACCCATTATCTTCCTTGACGAACCCACTGCCAGTCTGGATGCCATTGCCACCGAACAGATCAAGGCGAGCATAGATGCCATCAAGGCTGGCCGTACGGTTATCATTATCTCACATAATATCGGACAGATTATCGATGCAGAACAGATTTATGTGTTGCAGGAGGGTAGGGTAGTACAGAGTGGTGAGCCTTCGGAGGTGTATCGTCAGGGAGGTGTCTATAAGGATATCTTTGATGCCAGTGCACGTAGTATGAATGCTGACAAGATAGCCAGCACGATGCAGCATAGGGATGTGAATGGATAATGTTTAATCCCAACACTCCACGTCTTTCTCTATTTCCGGTAGCTGACTACGGTGGAAAGTGGGTTCTTTGATACCACGGCGCTTCTGTTGTCTATAGTCATCCAGTAGCCGGAAGGCATATTTCCCTAAGACGATGATAGCCACCAGGTTGCAGGCTATCAGTGTAGCTATCAGGATATATCCCCAGAGGATACCATTGACTTGGGTTAACAGTTCATTCATAGTCTTCCTTTTTTCTGCCTTCAAAAGTAAATATTTTTTATGAAAAAATGGCAAATGGTGAAATATAATTGCAAAAACAGCTACGAATTCACTCCGTTAAACCCTTTCTTTCAGTCCGATGGTATCACCTTCCCGACTTTTAATTACCAGTACCAGACTAATTGGGTACCGATTAGTCGACTATTAGTACTCAAAAGTCAACTAATCAAGTATCAATTAGTCAACTAATCAAGTATCAATTAGTCGACTTTTATTAATAAAGACTGCACGAATCTGTCATAGAAGAGAAGGGAAAAAATGGTAACTGGTAACTCGGTAACTCACACTATAAATCCAAAAATATGAGTGTTGCGTATATTATTGCATTTTTTTTAACGTGTGTGTGTTAAATATTAAAAATATTAAGAGAAAAGTTTTGATTGTATTCTATTATTTGCTATATTTGTGGATAATATGACCAAATTTGAGGAATCAATCATTTTGTAACTATAATCAATACATATAGCGTATGAAAAAGTACTACATTCTTTTATTTCTGTTGATGTCTTCACTCGGCATCAAGGCACAATGGAGCACGAATACTGATAACTATCACGACTCTTACGTGATCTATGCGACATTGAATTCCAATCTGGATTATGATCAGAGTACCTACCGGATTGGAGCATTTATCGGTGATGAGTGCCGTGGAATTGCGCGTTTTACTGAAGATGCAACTACCGGTTATTCTTATTTCCCTATTCGTGTGTGGGGAGACATTGAGCAGGATACGGGTAAGGAGATTACCTTTAAGGTATATGTTAATGAAACCAAGACAGCGTATCCGCTGGCACCACAGTCAACTGTTACATGGGCTTCAGATGGAACGATAGGAGAGCTCAGTAATCTTTTCCAAATGTCGCTTGACGCTGCTGTCGAAATGGAATTACCAAAGGTTATTAAAATGAAGGTGGGAGACACCGTCAATCTGCGTGAACTTCTCACCGTCTATCCGGAGGGCGCATCATTGCCGGAAGGAAAACTTCCTTGGGTGATTGGAGAACAAGCTCAAGATGCGGCTCCCACGGAGGCAAGCATCGATGATAACGATGTGCTCACGGCACTGGAAGTGACAGGTGGTATAACCATAAAATTGATGGAACCCAGTGGTAGTGGTGAGGTTATTACATTCACAACGCTCATTATCACCAACCCTGCCACCAGTATGGCCATCAAGGATGAGTATAAGGATGGCGTGACGGTCTTTAAGAATGATGCGGAAGAACTGACAAGAATTATCAACGACTGTCTGATCATTGAGCCCGAGAATTACAGCGATGAGTTGAAGTGGGTGATTGGTGATCAGACGATCATCACTACTGGGGAATCTGCTACCAGTGATGCATTGATGTACATTCCTATCGCCGGTGGAGAAACCACGATGACAGCACGTATCATGGACGAAGAAGGAAACGTTCGTCTGAGTGCGGTTCTCAATGTCAAGGTGGTGGTTCCTGTAGAGAGTATCGAACTGGAATACCCTGTTGATGCTGTGTTTGCTAACGTGGGTGATGATATAGGTCCCCGTGTCACACCTATCGTGAAGGTTCTTCCAGATGATGCCACTAATAAGGAGGTGACATGGAGTTCTGATGATTCAAGAGTTGTCAGTGTCGAAGGCACCACCATGACAGCGCTCAAGTCTGGTGGTACCACATTGGTTGTCACCTCTGTCGATAATCCTGATGTATTATATGAAATACCTGTTCAGGTGTTTAATCCCGCAAGGTCGGTCACTGTTAAAAGTCAGGAGATCAACGTAGAGTATATCTCAGGTGTCTTGGATATCTCCGATATTGTCAGACAGAATTTTGAAATCGGACCGGAGGGTTATGAAAGCATAGAAAGCGGTTACATCAATTCCACTGATACCAATACCGTCAGTATGGAAGGCAGTTGGATTTCTGATAACGGCATCAATGTAGAGGCTAAAGTAAAGCAAGCAGGAACCTCTTACATTACTGTAACCGTGACATACACAGATTATAACGGACAACGTGCTGACTACAGACCGGAGTATCCTAATGCTTCTGCATATGGGGAGTTTACCATCAATGCTATTCAGGGACTTGAAGGTTTCACAATCCAGATAGATGAAGCTAAGCGCGGTGAGTCATCTGCTATCACCGTCACACCAATTCCCGAGGATGCCGCTATCGATGCGGATAAGGTCACTGTCACGGTGACTACATCAGGATCATTGCCACGAGGCTGGACCTTCGCTGATGTTACCAGTCAGGGTGATGGCAAGACCTTCAGTATTACGCCGGCATTACCGGGTAAGGCTCTTGTCACTGTCAGCTATGATGGAGAACCATTGGCTGAGGAAGAGATGGAGGTAATGATGCCGTTCCCCTTCACAACTGGTTGGCAGTGGATCTCTCTGCCTTATACAACGGTTGGTACAGAGTTTATCACGGATGTGTTCGGAGGAGAAAGCCTGACAGAGATACGTTCTCAGGACAAACTGCTTTATTACGATTCTCAATATGGGCCTTTCGGAACTCTTTATGAGAGTGGTCTGAATAAGAGTGAGTGCTACAAGGTGAAGATGGCCGAAGAGTTCACTGCGACATTGTCTGACTGTGAGGTGAACCTGGATGGTGGTTCGGTATCGCTCAGGCAGGGATGGAATTGGATAGCCAATCCTTATTTCTACGACCGTCGTCTATCCGACGTGCTGACAGGCAACTTCAGCAATGGCGACCGTATCGTTTCGAAGAATGACGGCTTCGCAGAATATTCCGGTGGCAGATGGACCGGTACGCTCAGTCTGTTACGTGGCGGAGAGGGTTACCTGCTCTTTACCAATGGTACAGGAAGCTTCAACTATGTTGCTGAGAGTACGTTGCCACAGCAGAATGCTACAGCAGGAGCAAAGCGCTCTACATGGACTTACGACGATTCTGAGTTTGACGGCAACCTGAGTATGGTAGCTAAGATTGCCGGTGTAGAGAACCTGCAGGATTATACTGTAGGAGCCTATGTCGGTGATGAGTGCCGTGGAGAAGGTACTTTCGTTGACGGTCTGTTGTTCATCACCGTACACGGAAATGCCGGTGAACTGGTTAACTTCATCGCTCGCAACGAGGCTACAGGAGATGCTTTCCGTATCGCTGAGAGCATCGCACTGCAACAGAATGTGGGTAGTATGGATAATCCATTCATGTTGAACATCAACAGTGGTGCTACCGGTATCGACAATCTCCGTGCAGAGTTCCTGAAGGGTGCCAAGAGTTGGAACCTCAGAGGTGTGGAGATGCCTGCCAATACTCCACAGAAGGGTGTGCGTATCGTTCGCATGCCTGACGGCAAGACTGTCAAGACAACAAAATAGTATTAACGTGCTTAGTACGAACTAGGCAAAACCATTCAACTTATGGTGAAACAATATTATAAAAGAATCATCGTAGTTGGGCTAACCCTTATTCCTCTCCTTACCGGGAGAGGGTTAGGGGGAGTGGTGCTTGCACAGGAAGTGTCCGACTTGGCACACAGTAATCCGTTGATCATGACGGGTGCCATTGCCTCGCAGAACACCTACTACCACTCATCGGTAGGCGACGGCTATGCTTCACCGATGAGCAATACCCTGACAGCTAAGATGAAGATGCAACTACGCGGACTGACCATGCCGTTCACATTGTATTATGCCAATCGTGACAAGAGCTTCAGTCATCCGCATTTCTTATTCAGCCTGAATCCACAGTATAAAGACTGGACGGGATATATCGGACAGAGCGTGATGCCTTTCAACGACTATACCTTTGACATGTCGTTCGAGGGTGTCGGATTACAGTATCAACAGCAGAAGGGATTCCGTTTCGGAGCCTTCTACGGGGTGCTGAACAGAGCCATCAACGATGATCCTTACAGTGGAGAACCCCGCTATCCGCAATACAAACGTATCGGATGGGGTTTGAAAGCCGGTTATGGGTCGGATAGGAACTACGTGGAGCTTTATCTGTTCAAGGCTCGTGACAAACACAGTTCGTTGCGTGATGAATGGCGAGAGTATGTGGATCCCCAGGAGAATCTCGTGGCCGGTATCCGTGCTGTCGTGACCGCTACCAAATGGCTGAGCTTCTCAGCTAATGCTGCTACCTCTGCTTTCTCTACCGATCTGGATGCCCAGAAGATTGAGGTGGAGAGTATCTCGAAGTATGATGATATCTTCGATGCGAAGTACAGTTCACTGATGCGCTTTGCCGGTGATGTAAGTGCCAACTTTACGTTCAACAACCTCAATGCGATGTTGTTCTACCGCATGGTACAGCCGGATTATAAGAGTCTGGGTGTGATGAACCTGTCGAACAACTATCAGAGTGTGGGATTGTCGATGGCTACTGCATTATTCAATAAGATATCACTGACCGGACAGATCTCAGCTCAGGAAGACAACCTGACGAATGATCAGATCTACACCACCCGTGCTTTCGTATATGCTGCAGAGGCATCTACCAATATTGTGGAGAATTTGAGTCTGACGGTCGGTTATAACGGTTATCGCCAGGTACAGGGCGACGGCACTTTAAAGGTGAACGACACCACGAAGGTGGACCGTATCATGCACAGCGTCACGGTGAAACCGCAGTATGAGATAGATACTGAGACACTGAACCATTCCATGGTGTTTGCCGGAAGCTTCACCTCGAACAAAGACCTGAATAAGTTCTCGGAAGGACAGAGTGATGTGACAACACTCTCTGCCGGTCTGGCTTATGACCTGACGGTGAAATCCATAGAGACGGTGTTCTCTACCTCTTTCAGTCATCAGACATCGAAAGGCTACGGTACCCGTTATACCACGGATATGGTGTCGATAGGTGCGGGGCGCGCCTTCCTGAAGAACGATAACCTGACAGCATCGGCAAACATCAACTTCGTGAATAACTCCATTACCGGACAGAAGCGTAACTCCTCTGTCGGTGCTGACTTAAATATCGGTTATGTGGTTGCCAAGGTTCATAACTTCTCTTTGGGTGCCGGACTGAACAAATACTATGATGTGAATATCTCTGAGGAAGGAGAATATTTCAATGCATCGGACGTAAACGTCAGTCTGAACTATACGTACACTTTCTCGCTGGCAGAACTGCAGAAGAAGATGAGTAAGAAAAACAAAACCCTTTAAACGAGTATCGCCATGAAAGAGAAAATAATGAAAACGATATTGTCATTGGTTATGCTGTTTGCAGCATACCATGCATCTGCACAGGAGATACTCGTAACGGTATCACCCACACAGCCGGTACTCCCGCCGCAGGCTATGATGTACTTGGATAACCCCAGTAAGTTCTTCAATATCCGCATCACGAATCTCACCAATAAGGTGCAGAATATCTATCTGGGACTCGACCTCAAGCAGGTGATTCCAGACAACCGGATGAGTATGAAGACACCGGCTAACCGTTTCCCACAGCATCCACTGACGCTGAATCCTAATCAGACAAAGATCCTTACCCGTGCTGAGGCCCGACAGATGTTCGCACATCTGTTCCTCAACGAGATATCGCTGTCGGGTGGTGTTCTGACGGATTATACGAACGGTATCATGGCATTACTGCCGGAAGGAACGTATATGGGACATATCACGGCTTACCGCTATGACCCGTCGCTGAGAACACCTTATGTGTTAAACAATCCGAACAGTGGTTTCTGCCAGTTCCAGATATGCTATCGGGCACAGGCTCCGCAGTTCCTTACTCCTACTTATCTGCTGCATCCGTCGGCAGGACTGCTCCCCGGACGTTTCGAGATTGCCCTGCTGGATGCTGACAACCCACAGTTTACATGGACAGAGCCGGCTATGAACTGCAATACCATCAGACGTTACAAGTATTCAATCAAGATTGTCAGACTGATGGAAGGACAGACACATGAGGATGCGCTGGCATACAACCCCATCGTCTTCCAGCGTGGCGGACTGCTGGTTCCCACATGTCGGATACCTGCTCCTATCATGCGTACGATGTTTGACACAGAGAGTCATTATGTCGCTCAGGTAACTGCTGAGGCCCGTGATGGTGATCTGGAGAAGAACTTCGTAATGATCGAGAATGAAGGAAAATGTGAACCGCTTACCTTCCGACTGAAGAAAGAGGAAGACAAGTCAAATCTGAAACCGCTCTTCGGTGGGTCGAAGGAGGATGACGGGGATAGTGATGAGAAAGAAGGAAAGGAGGTGGAAGAATGAGATATCCTATAACTATTAATAAGGTGTATCTACGTTTGAAACACCTCATGGCCTGTATGCTCCTGTTGCTGATGACCAGTTGTGGTGAGGTTTTCGAACTGGAGTTCGAGAATCCCGACGTGATCCTGCCGGTGCAGATGCATCTGAGCACTAACAACCTGTATATGATGGCTGGTGATACTTGTTCTCTCTACCCGGTATGGTCGCCCGATTCAATCACCGGACTGGGTGTCTATTGGGAGTCGTCCAATCCGGAAGTAGCGGTGGTAGAGAATGGTTTGATCACCGCTGTGGGCAATGGATCAGCCCTGATACGTGCGATCTCTGTATCAGAATTAGTTGCTGACTCCTGTTATATCAATGTCTATAAGACATGGCAGGTGGAACCCCAGTATTATGAATACGACATGGTGGTCTATGCCCATGTGGAGGTGGAAGGAGAACAGTTGAACGATGACCTGGAGATCAGTGCGATGTGTGGTGGAGAGGTTCGTGGTCAGGGTATCATCAGGACCTTGAACAACATCACCTACCTCGAATTGCGTATCTACAGCAATGTGGCATCGGGTGAACAGATAGATTTCTATTGTCATCACAAAAAACGTGAACGGGTCATCAAGTTCCCACAGTCGCTGACTTTCGACGGTGAGGCGCACGGCACCTTGACAAACCTGTATCAGTTAATCATAGAATAATGAATAGCGTATTGAAAACAGTAACGATTTTAATACCCTGTTATAATGAAGAAGAGTCTTTACCTTTTATGAGGGAGGCTCTTCTTCAATTGATATCCGAACAACCCGGTTATCAATGGGAGTTTTTGTTCATTAACGACGGTAGCCGTGACAATACCTTACGTCTGTTGGAGCAGATGCATCAGGAAGATAACCGTTTCTGCTTCGTGAGTCTTTCACGTAACTTCGGTAAGGAAGCGGCGATGCTGGCAGGATTCGACCATGCCCGTGGTGATGCAGTGATTATCATGGATGCCGACTTGCAACATCCCCCAACAGTGATTCCTCAACTGTTAGCAGCCTGGGAGGAAGGTTATGATGATGTATATGGCAAACGGTTGACTCGTGGTCGTGAGAGTTGGCTACGCAGGAAACTCTCCCTGGGATATTATCGTCTGTTGCAGAAGATGGCTCATGTGGAGATTCTCCCGAATGTGGGTGATTTCCGTCTGCTCGACCGTCGTTGTGTGGAGTCCCTGAAGCAGTTGCGTGAGACAGAGCGTTATACGAAAGGATTGTACTGTTGGATAGGGTTCCAAAAGAAAGAGGTTCCCTTTGAGACACAAGACCGTGTGGCAGGTAAGTCCACTTGGAGTTACCGACAGTTGATCGGTCTGGCCATCGATGGTATATTGTCATTTACCACGGCCCCTCTGCGTATCTCAACCATACTTGGGCTTGTCGTGTCCTTTGTTGCATTTATCTATATGTGCGTTGTCTTGGCAAACACCCTGATATGGGGTGAGCCTGTCGCCGGTTATCCCACTATCGTGGTATTGATCCTTTTCCTTGGTGGAGTACAGCTCATCTCATTAGGTATTATCGGAGAGTATTTAGGCAAGACCTTTATAGAGGTGAAGAACCGTCCGGTGTATGTCGTGGACAAGAAAGGATTGGACAATCCTAAGCAAGAGGAATAAGATTCATGAAGAAGGTTTTTCTGAGTTTTGACTTCGAGGAGTTCGACTTGCCGCAAGAACATGGCGTGGATATCCCTTTGGAGGATCAGATCATGGTATCCGCTAAGGGTGCTGAACGACTGTTGGATATCCTGAAGGAAGAATCTGTCCATGCCACCTTCTTTGTGACGGGTGTCTTTGCCACCCATGCCCCTCAGATTCTTCAACGGTTGGTGGATGAAGGACATGAGATTGCCAGTCATAGTATGCGGCATTCGGAGATGCAACCTACTGATCTGGTTGACTCTAAGCAATTGTTGGAACAACTGACCGGACAACCTGTCTTTGGTTATCGTCAGCCACGCATGATGCCTATTTCTGACAAACAGTTGTGTGAAGCAGGTTATCAGTATAATGCCTCACTCAACCCTACATGGATACCCGGGCGGTATAACCACTTACGGAAACCACGTACGGTATATGTAAAAGACGGAATCATACAGATTCCAGCCTCCGTGACACCCTGGTTGCGCTTCCCATTGTTTTGGCTCTCCAACCATGTACTGCCCCAGTGGTTATATTTGTGGTTAGTAAGAAGAACGCTGCGATATGACGGATTCTTTATATCCTATATGCACCCATGGGAGTTCTATCCACTTAACGAGCATCCAGAGTGGAAGGTCCCCTGTTATATCCGACGTAGTTGTGGGTTAACCATGGAAAAAAGGTTGAGAAACCTGATTCTCATGCTAAAGCAAGAGAATGCTGTTTTCTTAACCATGAATCCTTAATTCTTAATTATCAATTGTCAATTATCAATTATCAATTATCAATTGCCTTCGGCGATTATGCTCACGATTGACTTCGTCTTCTTCCTCCTCGCTCGGCAAAGTTGAAACGAGCTTCACTCTGCTCTCGCTCGTTCGTCAGTTCGGCATAGCCTAAGCAAGCTTAGCTCTGCACTCGCTCAATCGCATAATTATCAATTGCTCTTCTCTTCTTCTTTGACAATGGTGATTTCAGTCAGTCGGTCATCAAGATCCTTGCTCAATTTGGGAGCGAATAGATATAACTGGTCGTTATAAAGAAGGGTGGTAGGTATTATAGCATATTTATTTTTCTTGTATCTATCACAAAAGCGAGTGAAAGGACGATAGTAGAAAGGAATCTCTTCCGGTTTTGCTTCACGCAATCTATAGCGTAGTTCTTTGATATTCATATCCTTATCTATGCGTTTCGTATAGAATGGAAGATTGCCACAATCCGTAAACTCCTCAAAGCCATCCGGATGATTGTTGAGCATTTCATAAAGCGTTTCAGGTATGAACAACATATAATCCAATCCATAGATAGTGGCATATACCTTACACAACTCTACATCCGGATCAAGGTACCATAATTCATCATCTTTACCCATACCAATGGTTCTGCATATGTGTTCATTTACTAAGGATGGACTGTCGGCATATTGGAAGGTTACGATCTGTTTTCCGCTTTCTAATTGTTTGGTCAGAGCTACATGTTGCCTATAGTTTATGCAAGTGTAATATAACACTACTGCATAAAAAGCTATGATTATCGTTAAGAACAATACGGTTACTCTATTTTTTATCCGTCTGCTTAATTTGAAACAATCTGCCAGTTGAATAATCAGGATCAGTGAAAAAAGTTCTGCGGCATACGAGATGCGTACATAGTTGAGACCCGTATAAAAGGCGATGCCCATTGAGCAGGCAATCGTAATCAGATAAACGATGTTCTCCTTGACAAATGCCTTGAAGCCTACCTTCTTTCTCCATACCGCAATGAGCAAGATGATTATCATTAGGTATATGAGGTGCAGTTTGCTCCATATATAGATGCCACAATCCCAACGCTCCTGAAGTGATCCCATGAAACTTTCATATTGGTTGTGTGCCCGTTGGATGGTGCTTCCCATACAGATGAGTGCTCCTATGATAAACGCAAGGATCAGCCATGGACGAAGCAAATGGCGGTCGAATGATTTCTTCTTATGCCATATATATAATTCGTTAATAACCAAGCCAACGCATAGGGGGACGGTAATGCCCTCGTGCAATCCACCGGTGATAAAGGCAAACAGGAGGAGAAGTGTGATTTTCCACCAACGATAGTCCTTAGTGTTCTTCTCTTCTGTGTTTCTCAACAGCAACAGAAATAATAAAATGAAGACTGAGCTCCACAGGTAGTTAACAGCCCCACACATCCACAGATATTCCATATGGAAATTGGGCATGAGGAATAAGACCAGCCCTACAGTCCATAACAGTCCTCGCCAACTGATATGTCTTAGCCCTAACTGGCAGATCAGCAGTATATAAGCTGTAAAGAAAAGAGGGTTAAGGATATTAAATGGTAGCTTCCCCGTTATCCCTGTGAAGGTCTGAATCATCAGATGTGCCAAGATCCTTCCGTTGACATATTTGAAATGGACGATGTTCGAAGCGATTACATCTTTCATCGATTTGACGAGGCGTGATGAATCGATGTCGTAATTGGCGAACATACAATGATATCGCAGATCGTCGCCAGTATACGGAGAGAGGAAAGTCCATAAGCCGAAGAGGACGGTCGTGACAAACAGGAATAACCATACACTACTTATCCTTCTTCTCATGGCTGATGATTTTTTTATTCTTAAAATCCTTTTCATTGGCTTTGGTCTTTATCAGTATTGATTCTATGCGGTCATCGTATTTATTATTCTTTTGAAGACATATCCATTCATCTTCACCAACAATCACATTGACGAAATCACCTAAGAGGTATACTTCTTGATCAATCTCGCGTTGGATGCCAGTCAGTCGGACCCACCAAGGCTTCTCCGTCTCTTTAGCGGGTCTCAACTTATAAATAACCTGATCGACGAGATCTTTATCTGTTTTCCGTTTCACGTAATATGGCAGATATCCACAGTCGGTAAACTCAGTGAAGCTGTCAGGCGCATAGGCCATATCTTCCAAAAGCTTCATCGGATAGAATGCCACTGTGGGTAAATGATAATAAAGTGCTATGATCTTAGTTCCTGTCAAGTCTGGGTTTAAATATGAAACATTGTTTGAACCTAAACATGAAAAACCTTCTATATATGGTTCGATAAAACGTGGCATATAGAAATAGTCTGCAATTACCGTAGTATTACCTTCCTTCATCTGTTGAATATAATTCAGGGAGTGTTTATAGTTTTGAACACTCCAATAACAGACGATGCTGAATAATGCCAGCATCAACAGGATCATGATAGTTGAGAGCATCCTCTTGACGGCTTTATTGGGCTTGAATACGATGTAAAGCCTGACAAGTAAAAGAAGTGATCCAAACTCCACGATGTAGGCTGTGCGGGTGCGAGCCAATCCGGTGGCATAGACAATACCTATGCCTAAGAGTATTACCCAAAACCATCGAATGTTTTCTCGGAAGAAAGAGAAAAACCGTTTCCTGCAACACAGCAGTCCGATAAGACAACCAACGATCAGTGCATATATCAGTCGAAGGTCGGCCATGATACTATTCCCGGTTTCTATCTTCTTTTGGAGTGTCTCTATGAGGCTACCGCTACTGTCGGTGAAAGCTTTATAGATAGTGAACGACAGACAAAGAGCAGCACCTATTAAGAAAAACAATAGCATCCAGGTATATTCTGTCTTCTTCAACTTTCTCCATTTAGGTAAGGCCGCCAATATAAATCCCACTGCGATGGGGATGGTGATACCTTCGTGGGTCCAGCCCGCAAAGAAAGATAATAGCAGGATGCCCCAAGAACTTTTGGAAACTAACTTTTCTTTCCTTTTCTCCAACAATATCAGGAATACCAAAACGACTACCGATGTCCAAAGGTAGTTCATACAGCCCATCATCCACAAATAGAAATGATCAAAGCACGGGAAGGCAACAATTAGGAAGACAACCAGAACGGTAGTATGGAAGTTGATTCTTCCTGTGGCATAACGAACTGTCAGTAGAATAAAGGCTAAAAAGAAAAAGGGATTGAAGATGTTAAACAACCATCTGCCATTGACCATCAACAGAGCCTGGGCTACAATGTGGACAGGTGTACGACTGTTCTCATGCAGGAAATGGTCAATTTGAGAGGAGACTAAGTCGTGAAAACTATTGACTTCCGTACTTTTAATAGTATATCCGTTTCGGAAAATAAACCGATATACGAAGTCATCCCCATCCATGGGTGACAGCCAATTAAGAACAGTATAAATGATCGTAACGACCATCAAAAAAAGGATGGTGTGTCGATATCTGTATATGAAGGAGGTATTGCTCATTATTCAACAATAAAAGCTGCACAGCGTGCAGCTTTTATCTGTTATTAGAATTACTTTACTTATCTGTTAACTTCCTTAGCCTGGGTGCCTGGCAACAAAGTTGTCTTGCCAACGGTCCTAGAAGTGCCTAATGCAGGATTAGTCACAGCGGTCTTGGCTGGAGTACTAACAGTTGTCGGCATTTCACCTGCAGTTTGAAGAGGTACAGATGATGCAGGCTCGTTTGTTGTTAATACAAAGGGAGTCACTTCATCAGTATCAGCCTTTGGATTGATACCACCCTTGATATCGTCTTTATTGATAGTGGTACCGTCGGGCCCCATGGTAGTACTTGTAATAACCTTAGGAGTTCCAGTTGTTACTACCTTAGAGGTGGTAGTTTGTGTAGTGGTACCAGTTTTTTTCAGAAGGGTTCCGGTTGCTGTAGAAGGAGTGGTACCAACATTCGTTTTCTGTAAAGTGCCTGTTGGGGTTGCTCCCTGAATCTTCGCTTGTGTCGTAACGGTATTTGATTGTGCAAAACCTATGGTTACCCCAAATACGAGTGCCATTGACAAAACTAATAATTTCTTCATAATTTAATTTTTTAAATGATTGCTAAACGAGTTTACTATATTAATAAAGACTTACCAAATCGCCCTCTCATCTTAGAATAAGTGGGTAAAATGGTTGAGAATATAACCAAATCGAACATATTTCTTCGCAAATATAATAAAAGAATTACGAAGTAATAACAGAATAAGAATAAAAATGATTGTAATTATAGATAATTAACAATTCTGCTCTTCAGACTGTCTTTACCATGGTTAACAGATACAATAAATAAAGAATTGCTGCGTTATTTATTCGTGCTTAAAAGATCAGTCATATTTCTTATGGTGATGCTTGCCTATACCAAGGTAAGTGCGCAGTATGATGTGTCTTTCAGTCATTACTGGGATCTGGAAACCTATTACAATCCGGCAGCTGTCGGAAAGCAGGAAAAGATTAATGCAGCAGCTGTCTATGCACTGGATTTTGCCGGATTCGAGCATAATCCCCGTTCGATGTTTATCACCGGCGATATGCCGTTTTATGCCTTGAACAGTTACCATGGGGTAGGTGTTAACTTGCTCAACGATCAGATAGGATTGTTCACGCATCAGCGTACAGCCGTGCAGTATGCATTTAAGAAGAAGCTTTTAAAGGGTGTTCTCAGCGTAGGATTGCAGGCAGGGCTGCTCATGGAAGATTTTAAAGGGTCGGAGGTGGATGTGATAGATGACGATCCGGTCTTTACAAAAGCGGATGTGACTGGAAATGCCCTTGATTTAGCTTTCGGACTGTACTACTCGCATAAGAACTGGTATGTGGGATTGTCTGGGCAACACCTCACAGCTCCCTTGGTGGAGTTAGGCGAAACGAATGAACTACAGATAGATAGGACATATTATTTAACGGGCGGATACAATATTAAGTTGAGAAATCCGTTCTTAACAATACCGACCTCCTTCTTGGTGAGAACCGACGGGGTGGCTTACCGTGGGGATATCACAGCCCGACTGGTGTACACCAATGAGAAGAAAAAGATGTATGGCGGACTGTCGTATAGTCCTACCAACAGCGTCACGGTGCTCATCGGAGGTGTCTTCCACGATTTCAACGTGGGATACAGTTATGAGTTCTATACCTCCTCCCTGAATATGGGTAACGGCAGCCATGAGCTCTTCGTGGGCTATCAGATGGATATCAACCTCTATAAGAAGGGGAGGAATAAGCACAAGAGTGTGAGAATACTGTAGGAAGTGAAGAGTTAAGAGTGGAGAGTGAAGAATTATGAATTAAGAGTAATAACTCGTCTACTCGTCTACTCGTCTACTTGTCAACTTGTCCACTCGTTTACTCGTCAACTAATAAAAAATAAATATGAAATCAAGTAGAATAGTTATTGTACTGTGTCTGTTCTCCATGCTTGTCTTTGCTTCCTGTATGGGCAGCAAGCTGGCAACATCCGCCAATAGAGGTGGTGAGGTGACAGGTGTGGGTTCTGGTAAGGGTTTCTCTGAACCGGCACCCTATGGCATGGTACAGGTAAAACGCGGTTTCCTGAAGATGGGCTTGGAGAAGCAAGACAGTCTCTGGGGTAAGCAGACACCGGTGAAAGAAATCTCTGTCGATGGTTTCTGGATGGATGAGACAGAGGTAACCAACTCAAAATACAAGCAGTTCGTGTATTGGGTGCGCGACTCTATCCTCCGTACCCGTCTGGCTGATCCTGCCTATGCCGGTGATGAGAGCTATGTGATTACTGAAGATAAAAACGGTGATCCCGTGCCTTTCCAGGTGAACTGGAAGAAATCCCTGCCGCGTAAACCAAATGAAGATGAGCAACGGGCTATCGAGAGTATGTATGTCACGAATCCTGTTACGGGAGAGAAACTTCTCGACTGGCGACAGCTGAACTACCGTTATGAGGTGTACGACTATACCGCCGCCGCTTTGCGCCGCCATCGTCTGAACCCGGAAGAACGACAGTTTAATACCGACGTAGTGGTGGATCCCGATGAGGTTGTGATGATCTCAAAAGACACTGCCTATATCGATGATGAGGGAAGAATCGTCAGAGAGACTATCGACCGTCCGTTAAGCGGACCGTGGGACTTCCTGAATACCTATATCGTGAATGTCTATCCAGATACTACCTGTTGGGTGAACGACTTCCAGAATGCTGATAATGAGATGTACCTGAGGTACTATTTCAATAATCCTACTTATAACGACTACCCTGTAGTGGGTGTTACCTGGGAACAGGCTAATGCCTTCTGCGCCTGGCGTACTGACTATCTGCTGAAAGGCTTAGGTAGTGAGGCACGTTATATTCAGCGCTATCGTCTGCCGACAGAAGCAGAATGGGAGTATGCGGCACGTGGCAAGGATGGTAATGAGTTCCCCTGGGATAACAAAGATATGAAGAATGACCGTGGCTGTTTCTATGCCAATTTCAAACCCGACCGTGGTAACTATACCGAGGACGGTAACCTGATAACCAGTAAGGCGGCTATCTATGGTGCTAACAGCAACGGACTCTATGACATGGCCGGTAATGTGGCTGAGTGGACAAGCACGATCTATACAGAGGCTGGTGTAGAGGCGATGAACGACCTTAATCCCACCTTGGAGTATAAGGCTGCGATAGAAGATCCTTACCGACTGAAGAAGAAGAGTGTGAGGGGCGGCTCATGGAAAGATCCGGAGAGTTATATCCGTTCGGCATGGCGAACCTGGGAATATCAGAACCAGCCACGCTCGTATATCGGATTCCGTTGTGTACGCTCCATGGCTACCTCATCAAGTGTAAAACAAAAAAGCAGTAAGAAGAAGTAAGATGACACAGTATAGTAAATTCAATATCGTTTACCGTCTGCAGAAGTGGATGGATAGCGTACCGGGACAGACCTTCCTCAACTATGCCTATAGCTGGGGTGCTTCTATCGTGATCCTCGGTACATTGTTTAAACTGACTCACCTACCGGGAGCCAACTTCTTCCTGTTCTTAGGAATGGGCACCGAGGTGTTCGTCTTCTTTATCTCTGCTTTCGACCGTCCGTTCGATAAGACAGCCGACGGTATGGAGTTGCCTACACATGTGGGTGGTGAGTTAGAGATGGCAGAAGCAGCCAATGGTGAGACAGAGATCGTGGAATCCTCCGTTGGACCAAAGGTTAGCGGCGGAAGTCTGCCAGGCGGAACCATCATCATCAATGGTGGTGGCAGTACGGCCAGTGAGGGTGCTGTGGCTGCCGCTATGAGTGCACCTGCTGTTGAGGGTGCTGCAGCCAATGTCGTTGAAGGCTCGGCTGCTTATGTCGCTCCACCGCTTACTCCGGATATGACCGAGGCTACCAATGCTTATGTGGATGAACTGAAGAATCTCACTGAGGTATTGGAGAAGGTGGCAGAACAGAGTCGTCGTCTGACAACCGACTCAGAGGAGATGGAGAATCTGAACCGCACGCTGACAGGTATCTGTAAGGTTTATGAACTGCAGCTCAGAAGTGCCAGTTCACAGATCAGTACCATCGATGAGATCAATGAGCAGACAAAGAAGATGGCTCAGCAGATCGACCAGTTGAATAAGATCTATACCCGTATGATCGATGCTATGACGGTGAATATGCGTGTGGCAGCCCCGGGTACGGAAATGTAGTATTTGATTCTTGATAGCAAGATAAATGGCAATAAAGAAAAGACCTGTTTCTCCCCGCCAAAAGATGATCAACCTGATGTATGTCATCTTGATGGCTATGCTTGCGTTGAATGTGTCGACGGAAGTGCTCGAGGGATTCTCTATCGTAGAAGAGAGCCTGAACCGCACGACGGCCAATTCAACGAAGGAGAACCTGTCGTTGTATGGCGACTTCGAGAAACAGATGAAGAAGAACCCCGCCAAGGTGAAGGAGTGGTTCGATAAGGCTACTTACGTGAAGAATATGAGTGACTCACTCTTCAACTTCGCACAGCAACTGAAAGAGGCAATCGTAAAAGAAGCCGACGGCAAGAAAGGGGATATCCATCATATTAAGAATAAGGAGGACTTAGAGGCTGCCGCACAGGTGATGACAGCCCCTGGCAAGACAAACGGAAAAGATCTTTACGATGCAATCAACTCCTTCCGTGAACGTATCCTCAAGATGGTGACGGATGAACGCCAGCGTGAGATTATCGCCAGCAACCTGACAACCAATATTCCAGAGGATGCCCATGCGATGGGTAAGAACTGGCAGGAATATATGTTCGAAGGGATGCCCGTGGCTGCTGCTGTTACCCTGTTGTCGAAACTGCAGAGTGATGTGCGTCATGCCGAAGGTGAGGTCTTACATACACTGATCTCCAATGTTGACGTGAAAGATATCCGTGTGAATAAGTTGGATGCTTTCGTTATCCCTGAGAAGACAACACTGTATCCGGGAGAACAGTTCTCTGCACAGATCGTGATGGCTGCCGTAGATACGACTATGCAGCCGGAGATTTATGTCAACGGTACACGTATCAACACGCAAAACGGCAGATATGCTTTCACGGCCGGTAGTGTGGGTGAACATTCGTTCGGCGGTTATCTGATCACCAGAAATGCTGCCGGTGAGGATATCCGTCGTGACTTCCTCCAGAAATACAGTGTGATACCGGCACCTATGGGCGCTACCGTGGCTGCCGACCTGATGAATGTACTGTATGCAGGTTATTCCAACCCGATGAGTGTGAGTGTGCCGGGTGTCCCATCCAATGCGGTGTCCGTATCCATGAGCGGCGGTTCCCTGACGTCAAAGGGTAACGGTCATTATGTGGCAGTACCTTCTGCCGTGGGTAAGGATGTGACGTTTACCGTGACAGCCAATGACAAGGGTAAGACCCGTCAGATGGCACAGGTAACGTTCAAAGTGAGAAAACTGCCTGATCCGACAGCTTATATGGTGGTTGGCGACAACCGTTTCAAAGGTGGAGGATTGGCAAAGGCTTCTCTGATGTCGGTCAACGGTATCCGTGCAGCTATCGATGATGGCTTGTTGGATATTGAGTTTAAGGTGACGGGCTTCGAGACGGTATTCTTCGACAATATGGGTAATGCCGTTCCGATCGTCAGCAGTGGGGCTTCATTCTCTGAACGACAGAAGGAGACGTTCCGCAAACTGGCTCGTAACCGTCGTTTCTATATTAACCGTGTAACAGCTATCGGACCCGACGGTATCACTCGTACACTGCCGGGCTCTATGGAAGTGATAGTAAAATAGTTCATAGTTCATAGTTCATAGTTCATAGTTAAGAGTTTGGGGCTTAGTGTTCATAGTTTAGAGTAATAACTTGTCAACTCGTTTACTTGTTTACTTGTCAACTAATAAAAAGATGAAAAGAATATTATTGATATTATCAATCGCGTGTGTGACTGTTGCGATGAATGCACAACCGGCTTCCCGCCGACAGGCACAGCAACAAAGACAGTCGAATGCGGAGAACCTCACCACTCGTGCAAGGGTGGCATTCCCTACAGCAGCCTCCATGTCGGAGGATGTGGTGTGGCGGCGTGATATCTACCGTGAGCTCGACTTGAATACGGAGGCAAACTCCGGGTTGTACTATCCCGTAGAACCGATAGGTACTCAGATGAATCTGTTTACCTATATCTTCAAACTGATGATGACGGGTCAGATCAAGGCTTACGAGTATCGGTTGGATGGTAATGAGGTGTTCAGCGACTCATCCCGGGTGAAGCCTTTGGCTTTCCTGGATAATTATCATATCTACTATGAGCGGGTAGATGGTCGTGTGCATCTGGACAACAGTGATATTCCTTCACGCGAGGTCACCTCTTATTATATCAAGGAGAGTGCCTACTACGATCAGTCGAATTCCTCTTTCCATACGAAGGTGATAGCTCTCTGTCCGATTATGAGTCGGGAAGATGATTTCGGCGATGGGGCAGCTAAGTATCCGTTGTTCTGGGTGAAATACGATGACTTGGCTCCTTTCATCAGTAAGCAGATGATCATGACGAGCAACCGTAATAATGCTGCGACGATGAGTGTGGACGACTACTTCACAAAGAACATGTATCGCGGTAAGATCTATAAGACGACCAACATGCTGGGACAGACCTTGGCACAGTATTGCAATACAGAGGAAGCGCTCACCGCTGAACAGAAACGTATTGAGAAGGAGTTGGTCGATTTCGAGAAGAATATCTGGGGTGATCCGGCAAAGAAAGACTCGCTCGACAGCATCGCTAAGATAGAGACGCCTAAGGCAAAGAAGGAAGCGAAGAAAACACGTAAGGTATCTTCAGGCAGTAAGTCGAATGTGAAAGCATCGAAACCTGCAAAGTCTTCCTCTTCCTCATCCTCCAGTCCCCGTGTATCGGTTCGTAGGGAGAGACATTAAAAAGCCCTTTCAGATTGTATTTAAAATAATGTTGCGATAGCGAGAGGGTCAGCAATAAAATCCAACGACTGGAAACGGCTCTGAAGGAGGTGCGAGGACCTGTTTGAGCGAAGCGAGTTCCGCAGCACAGTTGTAAGAGTTGTGATTTTATCTGACCCGAAGCGTGCAACGAGTTCTCTTTTTGGTTGTTTTTTCTCTGTCGGTACAGAGAAAAAGAACTTAGTAAGAAAATGAACAATAATATACGGACGATACTCTTCTGCATCTGTCTGTTGACGCTTACCAGCGCACAGGCACAGCACAAAGACCATCTTTTACGTTTTGGTGTGAAAGGTGGTGTGAATCTTGTTGACTATCCATTCGGTCATGATATGCTCAAGAGTGAAAACCGTGAAGGTTTCTTCGTGGGGCCAAATATCCTCATTCATGTTCCCATTGTGGGTCTCGACGTGGATCTTGCTGCCTTATACAACGACCGTAAGACCTTGGCTGTCAATGAGGAAAAGATCCATCAGAAAACACTCGATATCCCTCTGTATCTGCGTAAGGACTTCACCGTTATCGGCCCTTTAGGTATCTTCGTGGCTGCAGGACCTCAAGTGTCATTCCAGTTGGGTGAGAAGGACTTCTCTTTTCATGATGCCAACTGGAAACTGAAAGAGTCGTATCTCAGTATTAATGTAGGGGGTGGCATCACCCTCAGTAACTTACAGTTGGCTGTCAACTACGGTATTCCCATTGATAATACTGGTAATGTGGAATGGAAAGAAACCGTTGACAAAACCTTCCATGCCCACTCGAAAGATAAGATGTGGCAACTCTCTTTGTCAGTGTTGTTTTAAAGAGATTAATATCTTAGCGAAATATTCCACAAAAAACGATATTTGCACAAAATAGTTCCGAAAAGTGTTGAAAACAACACAAATAAGAACTTTCTTGTGTAAAGATATACTTTATTCCTAGGCAGTATTATTGGAGTAGACCTAATATGAATAGCGTCCGTTGTTGCGTAAGCCCTGAAGGGGCGTTAATATTACAGGCAGGCGGTGGAGCGCAGCGAAACCCCTGCAATGATGCATATGAAAATCAAAACCCTAAAAGGGTGACAGATATTCTGTCGTGCCTTCAGCACTAATGAATGGTATCCCTTTTCTCAGGGGTTCCGCTTCGCTTCACCCCTGCCTATGTTCTGACGCACTTTCAGTGCTCTGGGTCAACTGCTATATCATGGCCTATTATACCTGTTCACTAGTTATTCCCCAAATAGTTGACGCATAACACGCTAATTTACAGTGACGTGTACTGATTTTGGTTGACAATTTAAATATTTAAATCCCATATAGGTTTACAGCCAAGAAAGATATAAGCACGCTCATCTTCTACGAAAATTAGCATAAATGACAGACATACAATAATATACACTTTTTTTTATCCTCTACGGATCCTCTACGAATCTTCTACGGATTTTTGTTAATTTATGAGTTTAGGCTCATTCCGTTCCCTCCCCGCAGGAAGGGGTGCTTGATTCATAACGAATAGTCTCTCATCAAATTGTAGGGGCAGACTTTATGTCTGCCCGTTGCTACCGGGTAGGGATAAACCCTACCCCTACGAATGTTATGAGCATTAGTACCTAACTCTATGAGAAAAGGGTACTACAGGCCCGGTCAAAGGTACTCTTTTCCCCTTCATTTAGTGACTAACTCCACCCGAAATAGTGGTCATTTCCACTAGAAAAAGACACCAAAGACAGCCTCCTTATCCCGTAGAAGATTCGTAGAAGATGGAAATTCTGTAATAGGTTGATTTGTAATCGATTAACCCTATTTTCGTAGAAGATGAAGAGCCTTCTGAACTTTTCTTCCGAAAAAAAGTTTCAAGATGACCATTCTGCAGATAACCTATTCAATCGACAACTTGGAGTCCTACGCACGATAGGGAGTAACCCGGTAGTACTTTTATTATAACACGTTGACTCGACTTCCTAAAGTGGTTGTCACCATCCAACTAAAATCTTTAGCAACCCTGATGGTAATTCGAAAATTATTCCTAAATTTGCAAAAGATCGCAGAAAGATATGAAATACGTGGATGTAATCTTACCGTTGCCTTTAGAAGGGATGTTTACGTATGCACTGCCGGACAATGTGAGTGCATCCGTGAAGAAAGGCATGCGCCTGCTGGTTCCGTTAGGGAAGAGCAAGTGTTATGTGGCGGTGGCGGTGGATATCCATGAGCAGAAGCCCGATTTCCCTGTAAAACCGATCCTTGAGGTGCTCGATGAACAGCCTATGGTCACTGAGCGGCAACTCGCTCTCTGGCAGTGGATAGCCGACTATTATCTTTCACCGATAGGAGAGGTGTGCAACGCGGCGTTGCCATTAGGACTGAAGACGGTGGGAGTCTATAAACCTAAGACGGAACAATATGTGGGGCTGCCTGAGAATCTGCAACAAGTGCAGTCACTACATATCGTGATGGACATGCTGCAGCGGGCTGAAAAACAGCGAAAGGCTTTCTATGAGTTTTTAGAAATGAGCCATTGGGATACCCTTGATGAGCAAGGGCATGATCCTATCGTGGAGATTACCCGTGAAGAACTTATCAATACCAGCAGATGTTCTCCCACGATTATCAAGAGTCTTCTCGACAGGCGGTTCTTATATACCTATGAGAAAGAGGTAGGGCGATTGAACAGTGATCTCGAACCACAACCTGAGAATATCCATCCGTTGAACCCTGCACAGACAGAGGCATATAATCAGATACAGTTCTCTTTTCTGAAAAAGAATGTTGTACTGCTTCATGGAGTGACCAGCAGTGGCAAGACAGAGATATACATCCATCTCATACAGCAAGCGATCGAACGGAAAGAACAGGTGCTTTATCTCTTGCCGGAGATTGCCCTTACCGTGCAGATGCGTGAGCGCTTGCAGAAAGTGTTTGGCAACCGTTTGGGTATCTATCATTCGAAGTACAGCGATGCCGAAAGGGTAGAGATATGGAAGAAACAACTGTCGGCCCATCCGTATGATGTCATCCTCGGAGCTCGTTCGGCACTCTTCCTCCCCTTCCAACGGTTAGGATTGGTGATTGTCGATGAGGAGCATGAGACATCCTTCAAGCAGCAGGAGCAGGCACCCCGTTATCATGCGCGGAATGCCGGTATCGTCTTAGCCCAGATGTATGGTGCTAAAACCCTTTTAGGTTCTGCCACCCCTTCCATGGAGTCATACTACAATGCGAAGACGGGGAAATACGGTTTTGTACAACTCTTATCGCGTTATCAGAATATCCGTCTGCCGGAGATACAGGTGGTCGATGTGAAAGATCTGCGTCGTCGTAAGATGATGAAAGGAACACTTTCCCCTGTCTTGTTGGCTGCCATGCGTAAGGCTTTGGAGCGTGGTGAGCAAGTGATTCTTTTCCAGAATCGTCGCGGTTTCTCTTCGTTTGTGGAGTGCAAGACATGCGGTTGGGTACCTCATTGCTCTCACTGTGATGTGTCGCTTACCTATCATAAACGTTTCAACCAACTGACATGCCATTATTGTGGTAGTGTGTATCAGGTGCCTGAGGTTTGTCCTAATTGTGAAAGCAAGACCATCAGCGGTAGGGGAGTGGGCACGGAAAAGATAGAAGATGAACTGGTGGAGCTCTTCCCAGACGTGAAGGTTTCCCGTATGGACCTGGATACGACACGCAGCAGGAATGCCTATGAACGGATTATCGAGGATTTCTCCCTCGGCAGGACACAGATACTGGTGGGCACGCAGATGATCAGCAAGGGTCTCGACTTCGGCAAGGTGTCGGTGGTGGGTATCCTCGATGCCGACCATATGCTTAACTATCCTGACTTCCGCGCTTTCGAACATGCTTTCATGATGATGTCACAGGTGAGTGGCAGGGCCGGACGTAAAGAGAAACAGGGATTGGTGATATTACAGACTCGTAATCCAGAGCAGCCGGTGTTGGATCGTGTCGTACATCATGATATGGAAGGGATGGCTGCTGATATCATGGAGGAACGTGCCCTTTTCCATTATCCGCCGTACTACCGATTGATCTATGTCTTTGTGCGTCACCGTCATGAGCAGGTTGCAGAGCGTGCAGCCAAAGACTTGAGTGTCCGACTTCGTCAGTTCTTCGGCAGTCGGGTGTTAGGTCCTGACAAGCCGTCTGTTGCCAGGGTGAAGACGCTTCATATCCGTAAGTTGGTGTTGAAATTAGAGAATGGCATAGATCTGAAAAAGGTGCGTGAATGTCTCAAAGACATCCAGCACCTTATGTCGGAAGATATCCGCTATAATTCCTTGCAGATATTCTATGATGTTGATCCGCTTTGAAAAAGTGAAGAGTTAAGAGTGAAGAGTGAAGAATCTTCACTAATCAATCATAACTTGAGGTCAACGCCTACACCGAACACGTTGTTGGTTCGGGTGAAGTCATTGTGAGTAGTATTGTTCAAAGCGGTTGGTGTGACATCCTGCTTGTAGGTGTCGTAGTTCGTCTGGAAATAAGCCACATTAACTTTCACCTTCTTGCTGATCTGATAACCAAAGCCGAGACCGAAGGTATATGAGCTGACTACAAACGACATGTCGTTCATATAAGCATCACTCAGTCCGTAGTTGGTCTTCTGAATACCACCGCTCACCTGCAGCTTGTCGGTAATATCCCACTCTGCACCGCCATTTACTTCCCATGTGTTACCATCCAACTTATCTTCCTCATGGTTATACCAATGGGCAGACTTGTCGAAGAACAGGTGATAACCGGCATTGATACGTACGGTAGGCAGGACGCTCCACTGTGTACCCACGGTGAAGAGGGCTGGCTGATCCTCAGGCACAGAGGTGCCGTCGAGATATTTGTTAAGAGCAGAGACAAGATGTGGCTCCTTCACAGTTGAACTGTTCTTCATGCGCATACGGGTCTTGAACTCATATTTTGCGGCGAAGTTCCAGTTGCCGGTCTTGTAGTCGATACCGATAATCGGGGCAATACCGATACCAGACTGGTCAGACATCATGCTGATACCTTCACGGTAAACCTCAAGGGTTGCCAACTTCTGTTGTGTGGCTTGTAAGGTAGCCAACTGAGTAGTCAGTTCTGCCGGTGGGGTTACTCCCATTTGCTGATACTGAGCAATACCTGCCTGAATCTGCTGGATGCCACCGGAGATAGTAGCGTTCGCACCATCGACAAACCCACCGAAAGGAACCATACCTTTGTCTGTCTTTACTTGGATATTATCCACCTTTGCCTTATACGCAGCTGTTCCATAAAGGAGACGCAAACCGCCGTAAACAGACAGATTATCCGTAATCTTATAGGCAGTTCCCAAGGTAATACCGAAATAATACTGCTTTCCACGCATGTAAGCATCGGCATCATAACCAGCGGCTCCTAAAGGCTGCAACTGACTGGCGATGGTTCCTATGGCACTCTCAAAGCTACCGATACCTTCGGCAAACTCACACTTACCACCACCACCGGTAACGGCGATAGCTCCCTGGAAACTCCAACGGTCTTTGTTGTAAGCAATCTGCAGAGAAGGAATAACCGGTGCGTTAGCCACACCTTTGAATTTCTTCACTTCCTGATTACCATTGTCAACACCCAGTTTGAAATCAGGGTTTGTCGTGGTAATCGTACGAGTCTGATGTGCATACTGCCAGTTGAAACTGACATGTACTCCGTTATCCAGAAAAACAACACCGGCTGGATTTGTGTAAACACCATCAATACCTATCGCTGCATCTCTTGCAGGATTTCTTAAGAAAGCAATGTTCTGATTGGTGTTGGTGAGAATACCACCGGCATAAATAGAATTGTAGCAAGAAACAAGGGCTACAAAAAGAAAAACTAATTTAACCTTTTTCATTATTTTAATTTAAAAGTGTTTGCAAAGTTATCTACAATGGTCTTATTTTCCTTTTAATTGCTTTGTTATTTAACGTTGATTAACTAAAACGATACTTAATATTACACAAAACGGCCTTTTTGTGCAATATTTAGACAAAACATGCACACTTTAAAGGACAAGTGTGCATGATGGTTATTTCTTCTTCAACTCAGGATAACTGATACGAGTGTGATAGATCGCTTTCAGACGATCGATCAACACTTGTTTGGCCACAGAGATATCGCGGAAGGTGATGGGACAGTCGGTAAAGTACCCTTCATTTACCTGTCCGTCAATCAAACGATTGACCAGGTTGCTGATACTCTCCGGCGTATATTCCGGTAATGACCGTGAGGCAGCCTCTACGGTGTCGGCCATCATAAGGATGGCTTGTTCACGTGTAAACGGGTTTGGACCGGGATAGGTAAACAAAGATTCATCCACTTCTTCATCTGGATGTTCGTTCTTATAGGATATCAGGAAGTACTTGGTCTTCCCCTTACCGTGATGCGTCGTGATGAAATCCTGAATGATTTTGGGGATGTCATAGCTGTCGCACAATTTAAGTCCTTCCGCTACATGACTGATAACGATCTTTGCCGCTTCCTGACGTGTCATCTCTTCCAGAGGGTTAACACCTGCCTGATTCTCTGTAAAGTAGGCAGGATTTGCCATCTTTCCAATGTCGTGATAGAGGGCACCGGTACGTACCAACTGTGCGTTGGCACCAATCTTATTGGCGATGGCCACAGCCAGATTACTTACCATAATAGCATGCTGGAATGTGCCTGGTGCCGTCTCACTGAGTTTTTGCATCAGGTTCTTACTTGTGTTAGACAACTCAATGAGTGTAACATTAGAGGTGAAACCGAAGGTCTTTTCCACGATATACATCAGTGGGTAGGCGAAGAGCAATAGCACACCGTTGATTACCAGATATTTGTACATGCTATGATCCATCTGCAGGATACTGTTATCTTGCATCAACTGCAAGGCGAAATACATAGCACAACTAGCCAGAGTGACGAGCAATGCCGTTTTAAACAGTTGTGCACGCTGACTGAGTTCGTTGAGCGAGAAGATAGCTACCATACCTGCGACGATCTGGATGATGATGAACTCATATTGGTATTTCACGGCGGCAGCACAGATGAGCACCATCAACACATGGGAGATGAAGGCCGTTCGTGAATCCATGAAGATTCTGATGAAGATAGGAGCGATGGCAAAGGGCAACAGGTAAACACTCAGGATGCTGTGCTCCATCATCAGAGAAACGACAACGGGGAAGATGGTGATCATCACATAGAGCATGAGGATACTGCGCATGTTCTTCAGGTATTCCCTTCTGTACAGATACAGGTAGAGGGTAAAGAGCACGATGAGGATGATAACGAACAGACTCTGACCGGCTATCGTAGAAGGAATCTCGTTGGCAGAGGCACTGCGACGTTTCATCTCTCGTTCAAAACTGCTCAGCACACGGTAGGTGTGCTCATCGACAATCTCTCCGCGGTCAACAATCTTCTGTCCACTCAACACGATACCGCTGGCGATGGCCACACTACTCAGCAGGTCGTTTTTCTCTGTCTCGTTACGCTCTTTGTCAAAGATCAGGTTTGGTACGATATACTCGTTGAGATTGCATTTCTGGAGAATCAGTCGTTGGGGTCCGAGTTTCTCGTCAAGGAACAATTGCTCGTATGCACCGATAGTGGAGTAGATGCAGTTGATCTGTACATTAGTAGCCGCCTTGCCTTCTACTATCCTGATCATGTTTGTGGAGTCTTTATAGATTTCCGAATACTCAGGAGTGTTCATGATACCAGCCTCGTAAAGCCGGTGCAGACGGTCCTCGATGATATTCACATATTCGTAGGACAGTCCTTCGATACCATCCTTGAATTTCTCGTGAAAACGGTTCAGCTGCTCTTCTTCTATCTTATTATCATAGTTGTAATAGGGTTCAAAACTGTTAAGGATACTGTCTTTCTCCATCTGTATAGCCTCGTCGGTCTTGTAGATGGGGAAGTCGAATTTGGCAATCATAGAACTGTACATCCATGGTTTTCCCACGTCATAACGGAACTGCGGTCCGCTGGTTCTCGGCAGAAACCATACGATGATGGCTGCAGTGATGATGACCATGGCTATCCAGGTGGCTAATCGCTTGTTCCATTTGTCATTGGTCTTGCCCGCAGTTATTTCAGGAGTTTTTTCGGCGGTATTAGTGGTTTTGTTTTTAGCCATAATTCTTTTATTAACGGTTCATTCTGCGAAAATACAATTTTTTTTATCATTATCAGCAAAAATGAAGGAAAATTTCTTGATACATGGCTTTTGAAGGTATTGAAAGCACTTACATTCAGAAATAATAAGAAAAAATAGTTTTCTTTTTGTATTTCGATCATTTAATAGTACCTTTAACTTCGTTGAAAGTACTCACGCTCGGAAAAGTTCAAATAAATTTGGCTTTTCGCTCGCTTATTCGTACCTTTGTCCCCCAAATAGAAATAACGTAAAGATGGAAGATAGAAGAGTAAGGGTGCGTTTTGCACCGAGTCCAACAGGACCATTACATATCGGTGGCGTAAGAACGGCTTTGTATAACTACCTGTTTGCCAAGCAACATGGGGGAGACTTAATCTTCAGAATTGAGGATACTGACTCCAATCGATTTGTGCCAGGAGCAGAAGAATATATCATCGAGTCGTTCCGCTGGTTAGGCATTAAGTTCGACGAGGGTGTTTCCTTTGGAGGACAGTATGGGCCTTATCGTCAGAGTGAGCGCCGTAATATCTATAAGAAGTATGTTGACCAATTGTTGGCCGACGGTAAAGCATATCTTGCTTTCGACACACCACAGGAGTTGGAGGCTAAGCGCAACGAAATTAAAAACTTCCAATATGATGCCCATACACGTGGGATGATGCGTAACTCACTCACCTTATCTAAGGAAGAGGTGGATACGCTGATTGCTGAAGGACAGCAGTATGTGGTGCGTTTTATGGTTACACCCGGTGAGGATGTGCATGTGCATGACATGATCCGTGGTGAGGTGGTTATCAAGAGTGATATCCTCGACGATAAGGTGCTCTATAAGAGTGCTGATGAATTGCCTACCTATCATCTTGCAAACATCGTGGATGACCATCTGATGGAAGTAAGTCATGTTATCCGTGGTGAGGAGTGGTTGCCCAGTGCTCCACTGCATGTATTGCTCTATCGTGCCTTCGGCTGGGAGGATACGATGCCTGCCTTTGCCCATCTGCCGTTGTTGCTGAAGCCCGATGGCAAAGGAAAGTTAAGCAAGCGTGATGGTGACCGTCTGGGATTCCCCGTTTTCCCGTTGGAGTGGCATGACCCGAAGAGCGGTGAAATCTCTAACGGATTCCGTGAGCAGGGATATTTCCCCGAGGCAGTTGTTAATTTCTTAGCGTTGTTAGGATGGAATCCCGGAACAGAACAGGAACTCTTCTCACTTGACCAACTGGTAGAGCAGTTTGATATCTCCAAGTGTTCGAAGGCTGGTGCGAAGTTCGATTTCCAGAAGGCTGTATGGTTCAACCATGAGTATATCCTGATGAAGAGCGATGAGGAGATTACTGAGTTGTTCGCGCCTATTGTTATCGGTAATGGCGTCGAGGAGTCGATGGATCGTATCCAGCAGGTGGTACACATGATGAAAGACCGTGTCAGTTTTGTGAAAGAACTGTGGCCGTTGTGCTCGTTCTTCTTCATTCCTCCCACGGAATATGATGAGAAGACCGTACGTAAGCGTTGGAAAGAAGACTCCGCCGTGGTGATGGATCAGTTGGCTACTGTCTTGGAGGGTATCGAGGATTTCTCTGTAGAACATCAGGAGAAGATCGTCTTTGCCTGGGTTGAGGCTATGGGTTATAAGCTGGGTGATGTGATGAATGCCTTCCGTCTGGCATTGGTCGGCATCGGCAAGGGTCCCGGCATGTTCGACATCTCTGCTTTCTTGGGAAAGAAAGAGACACTCAGTCGTCTGCGCAGAGCTATCAGCGTTTTGGGATAATCAACAGTTTCTATCGTAAAGGCAGAAGGTATGATCTATAATATCGTCGTTTACTTGATGCAGTTGGGCATCTCCATTGCCAGTCTCTTCAACGAAAAGGTGAGGAAAATGTGGCGTGGTGAGCGTGAGGCATTCGCCATCCTGAAAGAAAAGGTGGATGCCAATGCACAGTATGTGTGGTTCCATGCTGCCTCGTTGGGTGAGTTTGAGCAGGGACGTCCCATCATGGAGCAACTCCGTAAGGAGCATCCGGAGTATAAGATCCTGCTGACTTTCTTCTCTCCCTCCGGCTATGAGGTGCGGAAGAACTATTCCGGAGCCGATATTATCTGTTACCTACCTATTGATACGATAACCAATGCACGACGGTTCCTCCGACTGGTGCGTCCCTGCATGGCATTCTTTATCAAATACGAATTCTGGTATAACTTCCTGCATATCCTCAAACACAGGGGTGTACCAACGTATAGTGTCAGTTCCATTTTCCGTCCCGGACAGATTTTCTTCAGATGGTATGGCCGTCAGTACGGGCGAGTGCTGAAATGTTTTACAAAGTTCTTCGTTCAGAACGAGGTAAGTAAAGAACTGCTAGCTGGAATCGGCATTACAGATGTGGAGGTGACCGGTGATACACGTTTCGACCGGGTATTACAGATTAAGGCAGCTGCCAAGCAGTTGCCCATCGTGGAAACTTTTGTGAAGGGCAAAGGTGTATCAAATGAAGACCATGCAGTCTTCGTGGCAGGAAGCAGTTGGCCACCAGATGAGGAGATCTTCATCCCCTATCTTGCTGAGCATCCCCAATGGAAGGTGATTATCGCCCCTCACGTGATTGGTGAGGATCATCTCAAGCAGATCATCTCTCTGATTGAGTCGTCCTATCATAATACTGATGGGAAAAAGGTGGTACGCTATACACAGACTACTCCAGAGGAGGCAACAGAGGCTCAGGTGCTGATCATTGATTGCTTCGGGTTACTCTCCAGTATTTACAATTATGGAGACATCGCCTATGTGGGTGGTGGCTTTGGAGTGGGTATCCATAATGTGTTGGAGGCTGCTGTCTGGGATATGCCGGTACTCTTCGGACCTAACAATGAGAAGTTCCAGGAGGCTCAAGGATTAAAGGCTTCAGGTGGTGGTTTTGATTTCCAAACGTCTGAGGAGTTCTGTCAATTGATGGATCGTCTGATCACCGACGAGAACTATCGTAAAGAATGCAGTAGTAAGGCCGGGGCTTTTGTAAAAGATCAAGCTGGTGCTACTGACAAGATCCTGGCAACAGTAAACCGTTTGTAAAGCCGACATATTCGGATTTACAAACGGTCGATATACTTTAATTATCGTGCAAACAGAACGCAGTAAGTTTACTTATTGCTGAGGTGCAGCCGATAATCACGACGAAGTCGTAAACTTTAAACCTTAAACCTTAAACCTTAATCTGCTTGATCGGCACGAAGAGTTTCAGGGTCAGCCATGCTAACAAGTACATACAACTTGCAATCATAAAGATGGTTGCGTAATTACCTGTCCACTCAAGAATCAATCCTACAAATGAAGAGGCAAGTGCTCCACCGATGGCTCCTCCCACACTGCTGATACCGGTCATCGAAGCAACAACATGTTTCGGATAGACATCTGAGACGATGGTGAAGATGTTGGAAGCCCATGCCTGATGGGTGGATGTAGCCAAACCGATGATCAGTACAACAATCCAGATATTATGGATATAAGGTACGGCATTGAGGGGCAATACCAACAACGCAAAGATTAAGATGGTGGTCTTGCGGGCAAAGTCGATAGTCCTGCCAGCCTTGATGAAACGGGAGGATACCGCACCTCCATAGATTCCTCCGATGCTTGACATGAAATAGATGATGATCAAAGGTAATACTGTTGCCTTCAGGTCAACACCGTGTGTCTTGTTGAGGAAATCGGGTGTCCAGAAAAGGAAGAACCACCATACCCAGTCGGTAACAAAACGGGAGAAGACAATAGCATAGGTTTGCTTGAACTTAAACAGTTCTTTCCACGTTACGGTGCTTTTCACCTCCTCTTCTTCCTCATCCTGCTCGATATATGCCAGTTCGGCAGCATTCACCTTTTTATTCTCATGAGGTGTCTTGTAGATAATCCACCAGGCAACGACCCAAACAAAACCTAAAAGACCAGTGATGATGAATGCCCAGCGCCATCCCCATTGCAGGGTGATGCCCACCACGATGATAGGTGCGATAATAGCTCCTATGGTAGAACCGGAATTGAACAAACCAGTGGCATAAGCACGGTCTTTTTTCGGGAACCACTCCGCTATGGTCTTGACAGCTGCGGGGAAGTTGCCTGCCTCACCAAGACCGAGCACGGCACGTGCAAAGCCAAAGCCGGCGACACTCCTGACGGCGGCGTGAAGGGTGGCACCGATACTCCAGACGATGATTGCTATGGAGTACCCTAATTTACTGCCTACCTTATCCAAGAGCCTTCCGCAAGCGAGCATACCGATAGCGTATGCTATCTGGAAAGCGGTGACGATATAACCGTAGTCTGTTTCACTCCATTGAAGATCTTCCTGAATATACGGTTTCAGCAAACCGATCACCTGTCGGTCGATGTAATTAATGGTTGTGGCAAAGAATAGCAGGGCTACCACCACCCATCTGATGTTTGTCTTCTTCTCCATATCTTATTCTGAATAAAACTTCCCCGGACTTTTCAGAGGTTGTAGTATTAATCTGTTTTCCCGACAAAGGCTGCTTCGTAGTCTTTTCTCCGAAAGATTCTCTTAACTCTATACCCTATACTCTATACTCTTAGCTCTAACCCCTTAAACTTTAAACCATCTACTCCTCGCGTTCGCGATACCAGTCCATATAGGCAACGTAATGAGCAGCATTGTCGGTTTGGCCGGGACGGGTCTTCTTGATGAACTTGGCAGGAACACCACCCCAGATCTCGTTGGGTCCAACCTTTGTGCCACCGACAACCAGTGCGCCGGCTGCAACGATAGCACCTTCACCAATCTCACAGTTGTCTAACAGTGTTGCTCCCATTCCAATCAGAGCATGATCATGGATGGTACAGGCATGGATCGTGGCGTTATGTCCGATGGTCACGTCGCTGCCGATATTCAGTGGGCCGATCTTATAGGTTGTGTGCAGACAAGCACCGTCTTGCACGTTCGTACGGTCGCCGATCTTGATATAAGCCACATCACCGCGTACTACCGCATTGAACCATACCGAGCATTCATCGCCCATCGTTACCTCACCCACTATCGTAGCATTCTCACTGAAATAGCAGTTCTTTCCCCATTGGGGTTTCAGTCCGTTTACTTCTTTTATCAAAGCCATAATATCCGTTTTTCCTGCAAAGGTAACACTTATAATTAATAATTAATAAATAATAAATAATAATTAATCTTTTTTGGGCCTGGGAAGAATGGTTTTTACTTCCCACTCAACCGGTTGATACTTCTTTGTATCTCATCCTTCAGTTTGGGCTCCGTCGTACTGATGGCCTGCAGACGTTTCACGATATCTGCGCGGATATAGCTGGTATCATACCATCCCAGCGTATGTACAGCACTGAAACGTACCTCCTGTGAACGACTCTCATCAGCAGCAATCTTCAGAAGTGTCTCTACTATCTGTGGTTTGGGGTGATTACGATAAACACCGATGGTAGAGATCACCGCTTTATCTTTCGCCGAGCGATCATTCAGTTCTGTCAGGTCCTCATTCAGACGCGTTTGTTCACGGTTGACATTCCTACGGAAGTTTTTAACGATAGTATCACTATAGATATATTTACCCACCAGTTGCTTATCCATCTCTTTCAACAACGACTCCGTGTCAAAAGAACCGAGCCCTTGCTCATAACGGAAACGCAGACGTTCTTCATGGCCGCGTAACAATACGGATGCAACAAGATCCTCTATCAGTTCGGGTGAAGCATTACGCTCTACCATCTCTGATGCCAGACGACGCACTAATTCATAACTGTCATTCAGTGCAGCCTTGAGAACAGGGATCGATTGCTCGGGGTAGTTGCGAGCCAGCAAACGTAAAGCCTCGAGACGTACCACGAAGAAGTCACTATTAAAATAGGTCTCCTCCAACAGTTTTGGCATATCCTGATAGTTTGCTTCATGTAACTGTCGGAGTGCCATTGCCTGTACATCGGGTAGGGCATGATTGAGTTTATCACGCCAGAAAGAGACATCACCACGATGGAGGACGATTGCATTGTTGATATCGAAACCAATATGGCTATTGTCTTTGAAACGGAAGGTGGGATCACCGATAAGGTGACTCTCCAGATAAGCCGAGTATCGATTGAACTGTCCGATACGCATACCGGCAGCCAGCAGGCCGACAAACTCATCGGGCCATTTGTCTTGGAGGGCATTCACTGTACCACCGATAGTGGCAATGGTCTTACCATCTGCAAAGATATATGAACCGGCGAGATAGTCTTTCTCATAGAAGGATCCGTTATAACAGGCATCGAAGAGAATGAAACGGGCATTGGGATGCAACGGATGAATATCGTAGGTGTGGATATCCATCAGTTCGTTGTTGATAGAGTCTTTCTCCTGTAAGGCAGGATCAAAAGAACCTTCGCACCAGTTCGCAGGTACGTTGAAACGCTCAGCAAATTCCTTAATAGCCTCCTCCTTACCTATTTTCTTTGCCCTTGCAGGTATCTTACTACGGAGATAAACTTTGACAGCCTCGATATTCTGATCCACATTGGCAGCCTCCGGATAACCGTTGATATACTGTTTGTCGGAAGCACCGTGATGATGGAAGAGCATCACATCCACCGACTCATCCTGCACTTCGTTGAGGTAGATACGCTTCATGGGGAACATCGTATCGAAATCAAAGAACTTCACCGTATTGCCGGGACGGAAGAGTTGGGGCATCTGTTCACGCAATGCCATTTGTTCTCCTGCCCATGCTGCACGGTCTTGTGAGTTATAATGATGTCCGCGTCCCATGCTCAGATGGTCGAGCGTATTTCCCTTGTTCTCTTTTTTCTCACGAACAACCTTTCTTAGATATCTCTCTAGCAGTACGTACTTGTCTTCACCTTCTATCTCCAGGGGTTTGATGCGTGCGGAATAGATATCTGAAGATAACTGATGGTGAGAGTCGGGGCGCAGACTGTAGTAGAAATACAGGGGGATATCGGCATCCTGCTTGAGGAAGTCGAATGTCAGATCGAAATCATCATAGAAACGGTCGGATGCCACACTCGACTCTTTCCAGTCGCGTGTCTGGTTCATCTTGAAGGCGGAAGTGAGGTACTGTGCATCACGGATCATCGGGATGGGGATATCTCCAATGAAGACACATCCCTCCAAAGGAGATTTCTTGTCTGCGTATAAACGCTTGATCTGCTCCTTGATGGGCTCCGGACTTTTCCAGTCGTCCACAAGCAGATAGGTGGCAAGTCCGTCGGCCTCGATGCTCGCTTTATACTCGTTAACGGCAGCCTCAGTCTTGTCGTAACTCTTCTGGTCGATGAAAATGGCAAAACTGGAAGGTGTCTTCACCTTCGGCTTGATGATACGTTGTGCCGATACCGACATGGCTATGGCACAAAACATAAAGGTTAATAATCTGTATTTCATCTTTATTTCAGTCGATTGATGGTTTGTATTAACTCAGCCTTTAATTCGTCAGGTTGTTCTTTTTGCAAGAGTGCCTGGCAACCTTCGATGATGGTTTGCCGTCCTACGGAGTAATTGAACCAACCTAATGCTTCTGCCATGGCTACGCGTAACACCAGCGGATTACCTGCATCATCGATGAATGACAGGAAACGGGGAATGCCTCCCGTGCGGGGATAGTTACGAAGGAGACGGATATTTGACATACGTGCAGCATCGCTCTTGGTTTTGTCGAAGATCACGTCTTCGCGCTGCATACGATCTTCAAATTCTTTTTTCAAAGCATTGATAGCCTTTCCGGCTTCCTCTTCAACATTGACACGGTTCGCTTTGGCAAAGAATTTCTCTAACTCTCGAATGATATCATCACCGTTGAACAGATAGATGGAGTTGTTGAGCGCATATTGGGCACGTATCCGCTCTTCGTCACCCATGAGTGTTTCTACAACTTCAGGAATCAGTTCCGGTGAACATATCTCTCCAGCTAAATCAGCACAGCTGCGTGCCACACGCTCATAAGGATCGCGTAGACCGATACGCACCGCCTCGATAAAATGCTTGTCGTTATAACGACTCAGCATCTTCAGACATTCCATTCTTACTGTGTTGAAGGTACTTTCCCTAAACTTATTCAGGAAGAAAGGAGCTTGGGTATGTTGCTTATCCAAATCGGCAATCTTTCTGAGGGCAAGACACTGTATGTCGGCAAACTCACTGTTCAACACACTCTTCCAATAAGCCATATCTGTTGCCTTGGTCACCACATCGGTAGAAAGCGTGTTTTCTTTGATAGGCGCAAAATGTACGGTAGGGTCCCCGAGGAGGTGTCCTTCCAGTGTTGCCACCTGACGGTTATATTGTCCTACACGCAAACCGTGAGACAGTAATCCCACCATCTCTATGGTCCATCGGTCTTGCAAAACATTACGGGTATTCCCTTGCACCACTAAAGTACTTCCATGATTAAAGATATACCTGCCGGCTATCTGGTCTTTCTCATGGAAAGAGCCGTTGTAGCATGCATCGAACATCACCATCGTAGGATTCGTGATACGGCCATCAAGATCTTTCAGCGTGATATAGACATCGGCATCCTCGATAGAGTCTTTCCTCCAATAGTCAGGATTCTTGTAGTCTTTGAAGAATTCCGGTGTCAAACCGAATTTCTTCTGCATGGCAAGAATCAGCGAGTCTTCATCCAATCCTTTCTTCTCCACATGTCGGCGAATCGAGGAATAGATATTTCCTTTCAGTAAATCATAACGTACGGTGGAAGATGTTCCTTTCTTATTGTCGTTAACCAACTGACTATCGGGATTGCCATGCTCGTGGAACATGAAAAGGTCCAGATCCTTTCGTTGCATCTCACTGAAGATCTTGTACTTCATCGCCTCCTGCATACGGAAGTTCCAGTGCTTGAATGATAGTCCGTCACGGAAGGCTAAGGGGAAATTCTCCCGATAAGCCTTCTCTTCATCCATGTAAACCAACAGACAGTCGTAGTTGTAAGAACCACCATTATAGGTCACTACCTGATCTAAGGGGTTGTTCTTACAATGATATTTGGCATCGGCAGCTTTATTCAGGAAGGCTGTTATACCCTCGTACTTGTCACCACCCATACCCTCTGGATATTTGATTCGGGCAGAGTAGAAGGTGGGTTGAAGCGACTGAGGACTTTCTTCTGTGAGTTGATAGTAAAACAGTCGTTCATTCACAGAGTCTTTCTGCATAAAACGGAACTGCAGATGCAGATCGTCATAGAAGCGGTCTGTAGGAACACTTGATTCATAGATAGGGAATTTTGCTTCATCCATCTTAAAGGCAGTTGTCATATGCTGGGCGTTGCGTACCATGGCAATGGGAATATCACCAACGAGCACAATTCCTTCCAAGGTAGGACATTCTGCATACAACTTCTGAAGCATGTTCCTTACCTCTGTGGGTGACTGCCATCTGGCATGTACGATATAGGTGGAAAGTCCATCGTATTCCACTGCATCACGATATCTGAGGATTGCCTCGTTGCATCGTACGAAGGTAGAGTCATCGGTAATCACAGCGAAGGCCGTAGGATGCTGCTGTAATGGTTGTATGATCACGGGGGTTGGTACCGCTACCGTCTTCTTCACCACACGTTTGGCTGCTCCCACATTCAGTGTGAGCATCAGGACCAATATTATCAGTATGTTTCTTCTCATGATTACTTCAGTCTAAAATAGGTTCTTTCAGCATTTTCCCTAACTGCAGCCGGTGTGTTCACATTGCTCATCAACTGTTGGCAGGCATTCATGATGTCCTGACGACGGTACGACCATTTGAACCATGCCAAAGATTCCAGCAAGGCACAACGTACCTTCTCTTCTTCATCAGCATCGAGAATCAGTTTCAGGTAACCGTCAATGGATGCGTGGATGTTCTCATTCTTCAGTGAGTTGATATACGAGATACGATATCCTTTCTTGCCGGTCTTATCAAAGATATGCTCATCAGCGGAGGTCTTGTACTCATTTTCCTTCAGGAGCACCTCAGCAAGTTCTTTCCTGTCGGTGACATAAGAGTGAGCCAACACATCCTCCACCGCTTTCTTCACCACTTTTTCATCAAAGACCCTCATCTTCATACCGATATCGAAACGCTCACGCTCGGAGAAATAATTCTCGGCATATTCCTTAACTAACAAGGGGACGTAGTCGTTAAGACCGACATAAGCCATGAAGCGTACCGTGGTACGACGGATAAACTCATTACTGTCGTGGATAGACTCTTTCAGGATCTCTTGCAGATTCCTGTCGTTTACCTGCGTCAATAAAGCCAACGAGGTGTATCTTACAACAGCATAGGGTGATGTGCGGTATTTCTTGGCCAGTAAGTTGGAAATGCCTGCATAACCATTGCGATAAAGCTGATGTAAGGCGAGGTTCTGCACATCGGCATACGGGGAATCTACATTCCGTAATGCCTCTGCCTCATTGTAGGGTCGGCTGATCAGTTCGCTGAGGTTAAGAGAGGCATCATTCGAGGTAAAGCGGAAGGTAGGATCACCTATCACATGTGATTCCAGGATATTCGTGAGTTGTGCCCATTGTCCTACTCTTGCTCCTAATCCCAGCAATCCCAGCATCTCGTTTGCCTGTTTGTCCTGCAGTACATTGACACTATTGGCAAAGGCGACGGCACTCTTACCTTCAGAGAAGATATAACGCCCTGCGATATAGTCTTTCTCCCGGAAGTCACCGTTGTAGCAAGCATCGAAGATCACCATGCGTGCATTGGGCTTCATCTTGGTAACATCACTAAGGACAATACCTGTCTTCAGATCAAGCAGGGAGTCTTTCTCTAACAGCTTGGGATCGTCGTATCCCTCAAACCAGGAAGCGTCAAGACCGTATTCCTCACGTTGTTTCTGAATATACTCTGCTATCTTCTCAGGTGTCTTGGCCCAACGACGGATGTAGGACCGTTTGTCAGCCTTTAACTTCTCGATATGACTATTGAGATCCTCCGTGGCTGGTGAAGCAGAGAGATATTGTCTGTCGGGCGTGCCATGCTCATGGAAGATAGCCAAGTCGAGATCCTCACGCTTCATCATATTCATCACCGTTTCTTTCGGATAATCATAGAAGCTGTAACGCATGAAGCGGGCTCTTCCTTGTTTGTCGAATATCCCCGGCATCTGTTCCCTGATGGTAAAAGCCTCCGGTGTCCATGCCGTGAGGGAATTGGAGTACGAGCCTTCCCCTGTATAAGAGAAGAACTGATCCAGTTTGTTTCCGGAACGATGCTGCTCGATGGTCTTCAACAGATAATCACGGATCTGCTGATAGGGATCCACACCGTTATCTACGGGTTTGATACGACCTGAATAGATGTCGCAGTGTATCGTCTGCGGCGACTGTACAGCCAGTTCGTAATAGAAGAAATTCTTTTGTACGGAATCCTGTTTCACATAATCAAACACCAGATGGAAATCATCATAGAAACGGTCACTGGGCACAGATGATTCATTCCATGGGAAGGTGTTCTCATTCATCTTAAAGGCAGAGGTGAGATGTTGTGCCTTGCGGATCATCGCAATGGGGATATCCCCGACAAACACCACACCCTCAAGATGATTCTGTGAGTGAAGGCGCTGAATCACCTTTTTTACTTCCTCAGGCCTTTTCCAGTCTTTATATATTATAAAGGTGGGCAACTGCTCCTCGTTGAGCATTTGCTGGTATGCCACCAGTTCCGACTTACACAGTTTCCACGTCTTTGTATCCGTAATAACGGCAAACGACCGTGTGAGCTGGCGCTCCTTCGGTCGGACATATTTCTGTGCCATTGCCATGGTGGCCAGGCATAAAAGGATGAAAGTCTGTAATATTGTTTTTCTCATGTTCGCTATTAAGGAAAGATGCTGATGATCCTGTCATGGCGGGTTTCATACCGCCAGACAGCACCACCAGCATCATCGATCGTTAGAAATTAAATCCTAAAGTGCAAGTAGCAAAGGTTCGTTTATCGAAGATATCAACTTTCGACTTGTGATAGTCGATGGCTGCCTTCAGATAGACATTCAGTTTCTGATTCTCCTTCACCTGCTGTGAGTAAGTAAGAGAACCACCTACATGCCATGCATCGCTGGTCAGGTAATCCTCGTCGGCTGCCTCCATGGCAATAGTTGGATAATCCTCATGAGTGCCGCCATAGCGATACTCACCGCTCATAGCATTGCGCAGACCACCCTTGACAGCTACCAACAGACGGTTATTCAGGCGGTCACCTACCTTGATGTTCTTCTTAGCTTCCAGGTCAACGAAGAGATTCTTTGAGTCTTTTGTTGAGTTCGGGAGGAGATACTCATCACTGTATCCCACGTAAGCCACGCTGGCATCTACACGCCAGTTGTACTCATCACCGCGGTTACGCATGATACCATACTTAAACGAAGCCGTACGTGTAACATAGGTGGAGCGGATGTCATGATGCAAGTCGATCCAACCCTGCTGTGCCTCGGTGTTATCACGCTCATTGATATACTGAATACCATCGATATGGCGGTAACCCCATGCGGCCTTCAAGGAATGGGTGTAGTCCTCACCCTCACGGAGGATCGTACCGATGACATCAATCTTTTGATCTTTGGCGGCAAACTGCTTGCGAGGCGTAGAGAAGGAGTTCTCTGCATTCTCAACTCGTTTGGCATACTTTCCTTCCAAAAGGATGTTCCATACATCATCTTGATGCTGGTACTGTACGCCTGCCTCCCAAATATGACCGAAATAGTTAATACTTGGACCACCTGAACTATAACCGTAAGTTGATACACCTAAACCGTAATTTGTCCAGTATGCCTGATAAAGGTAGGTATAGGTGTTCTCCATCTTGACATCTTCCTTGATGGATGAGTAACCTATATGAACACCTGCACGGTTCTTCTCATTGAAGGCAAACGTTGCACTTGGGATCAGTTGCAGGGTATAGAAACGGGTGTCCACACTCGGGTCTCGCTGCTTAGCCGCGATGGATGCCTTATAAGTTCCGTCAATACCTAACGTCAGCCAGTTGTTGATAACAGGCGTTGAGGCGCGAAAATGCAGATCGTAGAACTGGTTTCTCCACTTACTGTCACTGTATTCGTCTGTTACATAGTAGGGCATGCCTCTGAACGGATCGGTAATAGAAGCGTTGTAACTGGCATCTTTCACATCCTCATGCTGGAAGATGAACTGTCCCCAAACATAGACATTCTTCAGATCTAAGAATCCTTCACTGCTGACAGAGAGTGTCTTGTCTTTCTCACCCTGTTGCGGACGCTTGAAGTCACCGTCTTCCATATCATAGTTGACAATGATATTGGAGAACTGCCGGGTGTTGTCGTAAACCGTTCCCGCAGCATTCTTCGTCTGGAACCAAAGATTATGCTCCTTCAGTTTCTCCATGGCCGCAGGTGAGTTGTTCACTTGCGCCAAAGCAGGGGTGAGGCCAGACAGAAACACTGTAGCCATTAATCCCCTTATAAATATATGTTGTCTTTTCATAACTTATAATCCTTTTTGTTATTCCACATTCATGACTTAATAAGTAACATTCCATGAAGGTACACCTGTTCCATAACGGTGAAGTTCAGGAACGACACCTCTCTCAAAGTCATCGGTAGAGTTGTTGGTGTCCTGGAAAATCAGGGCGCCGTTTTCACGACGAATAGTATCACCCTCTTCCGTTACACTCACCTTACGGGCAACACCCAGACTGCAATAGGAAGAACCAACCCATGTACAACCGGCATCGAGCACGGCAGGAATACGCTTGGCATCCTGATAGCTCTCACCATTCACGCACTCTACAGCATCCAAAACATAGCTGATAGGGATACGAGCCTTATGCTTTTGGTTGAGATTCTTCAGATCATCAGCCTGCAAATCCAAATTATTCACGGGATCCCATACCTCTCCGGCAGGAATGCGGAATATCGCAAAAGCACCACCAAATACAGATGTAAGGAATTGAGGTATAGTTCCCATCTCTGCTTTACCATTATAATAGACATGAGCCATGTCAATAGCAGGCTGATCAGGGAAGTTAGCATTGTTCATGTTAAACTCAAACTCGGCATGACTACAGTCAACGGGTGAGTTGGGGTTGTAGATTTCCAACTTGTGGTTAGCAGCAAACTGTGCGATCACAGCCGACTCGCCGGGTTGCAATGGATACTGTGTACCGTTGCCCGGGAACTTCCATACGCGCTCTCCATAACAATATTTTCCAGCATCGCTTTCTGGCCACACAGGGAGCGTACGGGTCGCAGCATTAGGATATAACTGTGCAAAGTGGATACCATCGAGATACTGCACCTCGCTGGAGTTGTTGTAAATTTCATAGAACTGATCACGGAAATAAGCGAAACCTACAGGTGGACGTGATCCGCAGTAGTAAATCTCCTTGAAGACTAACGGACTGACCTTCAATCCTTGCATGGAGATCTTAACGCTGTTCACGCCGGCATAGAGGGCTTTATTTACCTCATTACCATTGATATAATACTCGTTTCCTTCGGTATCCAAGGCTGTACCAGATACAGAGATGGTATAGATACCGGGAATCACATCACTTACACTTACTTCCGTGCCTGTAAATTCCTTACGATAGGAAAGGCCATCGCCCGTATTCTCTATTTTCACCACCAAGCCCTCGGCAGATGCCAGGCCCGGCACATCAATTGACAAACTGACATTCACATCGAGTGGCTCGATCTTCGTAGCCTCATCAGCCTCCTTGAACTGGTCGCAGGAGACGAAGAGTACGGTCACCAATCCCAACAGGATATATTGTATCTTTTTCATATTGCTTCTTTTCTTTATAACTTAAGTGATAACTCAACACCAAAATAGAATCTGTTGCCATCATCGCGGAACATCACTTCATACTCACCAGGAGTACGCTTGCTTTCACGACGAGGATAGCTGCGGAACATGTTATTGGCAAAGAAGGACACACGCAGCATATCACTAATTTCCTTTGTCAGATTGAGGTTGAAGAGGAAATAGGGACTGAACGATTCTTTTAACGCATTAGTGTGATTGGGATAGTTGAGCAGGTAGGTCAATCCTGCATCACGCACATCCTGTACGGTCTTATACTGGTTTGTCTGGAAATAGGTAGGCTGTGCCGTTGTCTGTGACAAGTATCCGATAGGAATGGTGTCGTTGTGGAATACGGCCCAGCTCTGATCCTGCCATATAGCCTGCGCTGTCAGTGTCACTACAAATCCGATCTGTGGGATGTTATGGGTAGCACGCAAGGCTGTTGTAAATTGCTGAGAGTAATAGTCGATGCCATGTCCCTCATAGATACCGATATCATGGCGTCCGGCAGGAACCTCAGAGTTGTTATCGTAGAAAGACAATCCCGTGGTATAACTCTGGGACCTCATCCAAGCACCGTTCAACTGGAAGGAGGTGCGGATGGCCTCTATACGACCGATGTTCAATTCAAACTCCACACCTTTGGTCTTTGCGAAACGGTTGTTACATGGTACATTGTAACGGGAAATCACATTGTAGGCCTGATCCAGTACAATGTTGAAATTGTCATCACGCGTGAACTTATTATAGACAACAGGCTGGAATGACCCTAATGTCGTGGTCAGAGAATAACCATTCTTCTGATGCTCGGTAAAACCGGTGACCGACAAGTCAACCTTACCCAGTCGGAGATCGAAGCCGATCTCTGCTTTATGGTTCTTGGCAATCTTCAGGTCTTTATTCTGTGTATCGAACACTCTCGTGGTCGTAATAAACCGGCGGTCAGACTCCGCGATACTCTCATTCGCTAACTCATTCAGGTTCGTATATTCGAAATAGGCTGGTTCCGGATAGAGGAAGAGCAGGGTTGGCATCTTTGCTGTGATACCATAACCTCCATGAATGGTCAGTACATCGGGGATAATATCCAACGAAGCATTGAAACGCGGTGAGATAGCGCCACCCACTACTGATGCGTGGTCGTAACGGACACCGGCTTGCAGACTGAGGACATTCCTTCCAATTGTCCAGTTGAAGTTCTCTTCTGCGAAGGCACCGAAATGCTTAAGCCATGGAATATCTTTGTATGAACGGGATCTGAAGGAGCCATTGACAAATTGGAGATTACGATAAGGAACCTCTTTCTGGTCAAAGGTCTTACCCTTTCCTTCGTTACCGTCAGCCTTGAAGTCTGCACCGATTAAGATACGGTTGTTTACTGATTTCCCAAACTGCTTGAAGAAGTTGGCTGTGAGCTTGGCGAAGAAGTTTATCTCTTTGCTGTCAACATTATAATGCTCAATATAACTGCTTGGAATATAGTATGCAAAGTACTTTGAATCCTCAGCTGAGAAGTTGGTAATTCCTGGGATCTGCTCACCAGCAATATTGGTAAGGGTAGTACCATCGGTCTTCGTTCCTGAATAAGGCGCGTTACCAGAACTCTCAGCTTCCTCGTAATAGCTGCTCTTATCTGTAAAACTACCAGAGAGCACATAACGGATATTCTCCAACCATCCCTTCTGGATGTTCCACAATCCGTTGGTATTCAATGTCAGTCCTATATCCTCACCCTTATGATTGATCATGGAAATCTCATCGATAGGATTCTTGTCTCTGCGACTCTTTCCATAGAAGATATCCAGTGAGGTGTTAGAACGCAGTTTGTTGGCAAACAGCGACTTCGAATAGAGGGCCTTTCCCGTTAATCTTTCGTAATGGATAAAGCTTTGCTTCGGGTCATTCACATTGTAAGCATAGTCAGCACTCAGGTTGAGTGCACCCTTGTTCTCACCTAACTCGAAACCAGAACCAATGCTACCCTGATAAACCTTCGGATTAGCCTTGGCTTTGATACGGAGCGGCTCACGACCGGCCTTAGAGTGGATAATCACTGCACCGGATGTCAGATCACCGTATTCCACGGAAGGAATACCACGGATCACTTCCACATTCTCAATGTTCTCTGTAGAGATCGTACGCAAGTCAACACCCTCACTGGGTGATGCTGTTCCTCCTATACCAGCAATAGAACCACCATTGTCTTCTAAGACGAATGCCGTATTTAGGATAGAGAGGTTGGCATTGTTGGAGATGGGGGCACCATCACGGATGATGGCAGTACCCAAACTGTTTGTAGCCGTGTTTCTGGTACCTGACTGACGTAGGGTCATTGTCTTAGTCTCACTTAAGTTCTGCTCGGATGTTATACCACCCGGTAGCAAGGCCATGATGTCGTAAAGACTGGTAGCCTGCATGTGCTCCATGGCTTGACGGGAGATATTACTGGATGTTGAACTTCCGGCAGCATTGTGCGTTGCGGTTACGGTAACCTCTTGCAAACGGAAGTCTTCATTGAGCAATGTGAAATTCAGACGCATATCACCTTTTACGTTAACGAGTGTGTCGATAGCGTGTTTGCCTACGTATTGCACGCGCATCTTAACCTTGCCTTGCGGTACGTTCAAGGAATAACTACCACCGTTGTTCGTTGTCGTTCCTATACTGAAGTCAGGGAAAGACACCGTAGCAAAATCCAGTGGTACAGTTTTTTTTCCGTCTAATTCGTAAACGGTTCCATAGATTCTGCTCTTGTTTTGTGCTTTTACCGATTGAGGATAGAGGATCCCCGATAGTAAAAGTGTAATAAGCAGAATCATGGCACTAAAATAGTTTTTTCTTACCATAATTTTAACATTTATCAAATATATAGACTATTATCTTGCCAAAAATAGTTA
>JAEEGL012055865.1_pt1 | contig 53847 bp, 53 predicted proteins | sample 9134231 | NCBI WGS metagenome assembly JAEEGL01 (sample SAMN16246548, study PRJNA631951) | gut metagenome | biome: gut microbiome; feature: rumen; material: fiber-attached | host: Bos | place: Iran: Karaj | collected 2018-10 | reverse complement strand
TTTCGATTGCCTCCACGGTCTCAGTTTCTTCCACGGCCTCGGCTACTTCCACGGCCTCGGTTGCTTCCATGGTCTCGACTGCTTCAGCGGTTTCGATTGCCTCCACGGTCTCAGTTTCTTCCACGGCCTCGGCTACTTCCATGGTTTCAGGAACGTTAAACGTCTCTATGGTTTCAACGCTTTCCACTGACTCATCAGCCGTAGTCTCTACGTTTTCTGCAGTCTCAGCGGTTTCAATGGTTTCCGCTGGTTCCGCGTCCGTCTCAACGTTGGCAAACGTAGTGGGATCGATCGTGTTTTCCATCTGCTTTAAGATGTTGTCACGGATCGCTTCCTCAAATTCCGTAAACATGCGTCCCGTCTGACGAAGTACTTGCTGACGAACCTCTTCTTCCTGCTTTTCCTGGCTGTCATGCTTCATCCGCTCCCACTCGGCACGAATGTCTTCAATGCTGAGCTGTCCGGTGATCTGCTTTTCCAGCTTCTTATTTTCCGGCATCACAAGGCGAAGCTGTCCGTCCGCTTCCTGTGTCAGCACCTTCGCCATGGGTTCCGGCGGCTGTGCCTTCATTGCTTCTTTCTCAAGCACGGACTTTCCGTCGCGGCGTATCTTCGCAAATCCATTATCCTGCTCTTCCGCTTTTGCGGCAGGGCGCTCAGTTGCCTCATGGAAGTACCCGTTCTCATCCTGATACATCTCGCCCGGCGTCTCAAAAAAGACTTCGGATTTCTCAATATTCTCAGGAACGCTCTCCTTCGTCTCCTTCTCCTGTTTCTCCAGTTCTTCCTCGTCCTCAACGCCTTCTATAACGGGCAGGTCCAGGGGACCGGAATCCGAATCCGGATCTAACATGGGAGATACGATCACGCGCGTGATGGGCTCCAAATTCCCATCCTGATGCTGCGGCTCATCCTCCTTGGAATCCTTGTCCAAAACCTCCCTTAAGCCTGCCGCGATCTCTGCCTGCAGGTTCATGGTATTGTACTGTCCAACGTCAACGGTCTTTACCTGAATGTCGTCAATGTCTGAGCCGGCTCCGGAATTCTTTAATTGCTGACGCACTTCCTCCACGTTAAACACGCGGGTTGCCCCTAACTGCTCGGCGCTTGCCCGCTCTACGTCGCTGACCTTCCATTCATTTGTCGTTTTGGGAACAAGTTCCTCATTCTGCGTTGCCTGGCGCACCGGTTGCGGCTGCTCCTGGGGCTGATACGGAATCTGCTCCTGAGGCTGGTACTGCGTTTGCTGCTGGGGCTGAGATTGCCACTGCGGCTCCTCGTCAAACCGATGCTCATATTTTTGCTGCTGGATTGGCGTCAGGGGCTCATGGAGCATCTTCAGCTCCATCGCCATGTTGACGTATTTTCCGGTGCCAAACCAAAGGATCAGTTCGTCACATACTTCCACGCACTTCGTTCCAAGTCCGCGTCTGTGGTAAAGGCTTGCCAGTTCATACATCCACTTTTCCTGGTATTCTTCCGCCTTTAATTTCTCCAGCACTTCAATCTTTTCATCAAGCGTTACGTCGTATGCGTCATAAAGCTTATACTTCAAAATATAACGTCCGGGATCCTTGGGCGCCAGCTTCTCAAATTCCTTGTAAAACTCTGCCGCCTCCACGGGTTCTCCCGTTTTAATGTATAATTCACAGAGCGAATAACAAATCTGCCTGCTTTCAGGCTTTCTGTCATACGCAAGGAGCATGATGTCACGGGCATCCTCATATCTGCAGTTGATCTTGTAAAGGTCGCTGATGGTACCGAGGGTCATGACGCTTCTGACCCTTCTCCAATCGATCTTGTCGGCGATGGCTGCCGCTTCCTGGTATTGTCCCTGATCGATCAGGCTCTGTATCTGTTCCACTAAATGCTTATATTCATATTTGTCCACTGTATTTCGCTCCCTTTGGGTATTTCATCTCACAGTTAACATAAGTGTATCATAGTAGACCCTGCATGTCAAAAGTAAACCGCAAAAAATAAGGCGTTTTCCAAAAATCAAACCTGCTCAAGCAAAAGATTGGATAACTCCGCAAACTGTGCGAGCGTCAGGGTCTCTCCGCGCACGGTGGGGGACAGTCCCATCTTATCCGTTGCCTGTGTCACGCGTTCGCGCGTAAGGTGCAGCTCCTGCGCGTTGGACAAGCCGTTTGCCAGGGTTTTCCGCCTTTGGTTAAAGGATGCCCGGATCAGCGCAAACATGTGATGCTCGTCCTTTACGTCCACTGGCGGCACCTGGTGTCTGGTAAGCCGGATCACGGCGCTCCCAACCGTCGGTCTGGGAATAAAACAATTCGGCGGCACGTTCGCTACGATTTCCGGTTTAGCGTAATACTGCACTGCCAGGGAAAGGGCTCCGTAATCCTTTGTGCCGGGGCCAACCTGCATGCGTTCCGCCACTTCCTTTTGCACCATGATGGTGATACTGTCCAGGGGAACGCCGCTCTCAAAAAGGCTCATGATGATCGGCGTCGTGATGTAATACGGGAGATTGGCCACCACCTTGATGGGCTTCCCGCCATTTTCTTCTTCCGCGATCTGCTTGATATCCAGCTTCAGGACGTCGGCATTGATCACGGTCACGTTCTGATAGGCCGAAAGCGTCTCCTCCAGGATTGGAATCAGCGCCTTGTCAATCTCTACGGCCACAACCTGCCCCGCTGACTCTGCAAGGTACTGCGTCATCGTTCCAATGCCGGGGCCAATCTCCAGCACGCAATCCTCCGCGGTGATCCGTGCCGCCGCTATGATCCGCTCAAGAACGGTGGTATCGATCAGGAAATTCTGACCAAACTTTTTTTGAAAGTTAAATTTGTATTTTTGTAAGATCTCTATCGTATTCTGAGGAATTCCTAAATTTGCCAATGCCTTATCCCTTTCTCTCTTTCAGCCACTCCCGGACCTGAAACAAATCCGGTAATATCACGCAGCTAAGTTCTTCCATCTCCGGCGTGGGCGGCAGCATGTCGGGAACCATGACCGGCATCATTCCCGCCCTGCTTGCCGATCGGATCCCGTTATGGGAATCCTCAATGGCATACGTCTCTTCCGGCACGGCCCCAAGACCCTCGCACGCCTTTAAATAAATCTCCGGCTCCGGCTTGGAATGCTCGATCTCCTCACCGCCAATGATGAAGGAAAAATAATCCAAAATGCCTGCGTTCTCCAAATGATTTTGGATCGAAGCCCGCTTTGTTGACGAGGCCAGTCCAATCTTCCAGCCATCCTCTTTGAGAAACGAAAGCAACTCCTTTACGCCCTTTTTCTGCGGGAGTCCCTGCTCCCTGATCATTCTCCAAAACTCGTCAGATGCTTCTTGCCGGAACCCCTGATAATCAAAACCGGCCCCGTAATGCTCTTTTATGATCAACTCGTCGTCCGCGTTGTTTCTCCCTATGCACAGGGGAAACACTTCCTTCATCCCCTGCATTCCCCGGCTCTCTGCAACCTTCACCCAACTTTCCATGCATACCCGCTCCGTGTCGAAGAGCACGCCGTCCATGTCAAAAACTACTGCCTTCAAAGCCCATTACTCCTTTACGTCAAATAATTCCACGAAATCCAAAACGCCCTGCAGCACAAGATATTCCGTATCTTCTCCCTTTTGTTCCGCAAGGAACTCCATTACGTCTCCCTGATAATAATTGGGATTGATCAGCAAGATCGTGGAATAGTGCGGCGCCATCAGCGGGATCATGACGTTCGCGTTCAGATCCCCGATCACCACCAGCACGTTTTTCCTTTGGCTCTCCGTCTGGATCTTGGCCACCCCAAATTCATCACCGAGGTAATATCCGCAGGGATTCTGCGCGTCCAGATATTCCGGGCGATAATACCCTTCTATCGTCACGCGGTCGTCATAACACACCGTAACCTGCTTTCCTTCCGTCTCCTTCAGGATAAACATTTCTTCGCCCTGGTCTTCCATGCCGACCCTTTTCACAAAAGGCCCCACAAAATGATTTGTCACAAGGATCTTCCGATCCAGATCATAATAATACGGGAAAAGCTTTCCCGATTTTTCCCACCAGGCATAATAACCGTAATATGCAGCCAGGCTTGTCCAGTAAGGGGCCGTCCGGTAATAGATTTCTTCGGACTTATGCTCATTTAACGTCTGCAACAAGGCCACGTAATGGTCCTCGCCAACGCGTTCCATAACGCTGTCCAAATATTCTTCCTGGTCAAAATATGCCGCATACGCTGGCAAGCGGTCCTTCCAAACCTCATCCGCCGTAGGGATCAGCATGACCTTTGCATCGTAATCCGTCGTGAGCTTCTCCAGGAAATCAAGACTCTCCGCGATTGCCGTCTCCCCAGTCTTTTTGCCGGACCGGCTCTCAAAATACGTATTTTTCCTTCCAAGCAATATCCCTTCAAACTCTCTTTTTCCCAGAAGGATCTCCGTTCCCCTTACAAGCTTTGACCAGCTGGGTTCTTTATAAAAGCTCTTCACCGAGTATGCGTCATAATCCTCAAAATACTTTCCGTTCAAAAGGTTTCGCACGGTAAATACGGGGAGCGGATCCGGCGTTTTTGTCCCGGCCGAATGGATCAGTCCCGCCTGAAAGAGAAGATCCATGACGGCAAAGGTAAGAAGGATCACCGCTATAATCCCTATGGTAAACAGATCATTTTTCTTATCTTCCATGCGAAACCTCCTCTCTTCCGGCGGATCTTCCGCCTCCGTTTTTGCGTCCGTTTTCCTACCAGCCTCTTCCAACCAGATACGTCAGTGACAATAACAGACATATTGCCGGATATACTTTTTCCAGAAATCTCGTTATGGCAATGCTCATGCCGTTTCTCCCGTTCTCAAGCCCGGAGAGCAGTCTGCTTACGACGGGCAAAGAGAAAAAGGACGCGCATGCCAACGTCGGGAAATACTCTAAGGTCAAGAACAGGAATCTGCGGTCCAGGATCGCTCCCGTGCCCATGCCAAATGCCGACCGGAGGTAGATCATCACGTCCGCCACGTCCTCCAGTGCAAAGAAAACCCAGCCGATCGCCACGACCAGCATGGCGTAAGCCCAGCGCAAAACGGAGGGAACAAATTTGAGCGCCTTCCCCAAGAAGAGTCTTTCCATCAGATAAAAAAGTGCCATCCAGAATCCGCAAAGGACGAACGTCCAGTCAGGGCCATACCACAATCCGATCAGTCCCCACGTGAGTACAAATGCGATCGTGTTCCTGATTGCCCCGCTTTTCTCAGGGGCAACGGCCTGATAAAAATACTCCTTCATCCATCCCGTCAGCGCCATGTTCCATCTGCTAAGAAAATCCGTGACGGAACGGGCCGCATAGGGATGATCAAAGTTTTCCGGGAAGGAAAATCCCATGCACGCCCCAAGGCCGATGGCCACGTCTGAGTATCCGGAAAAGGTAAAGTAAATCTGGAAGGCAAATGCCAAAATGCCAAGCCACGCCAAAGCAATGCTCATTTCTCCCGGAGCAGTAAGCTGGATCTCACTCCAAAGCTTCCCGGCCGCGTCCGCGATCAAAATCTTCTTTGCGAGGCCAACGCAAATCCTCTTGGCGCCGCTGCTGATCTGATGAAGATTCATTTTTCTCTTCTTTAGCGCTCCCGAAAGATCCCGGTATCTGACGATCGGTCCGATGGGAAGCTGTGGAAACATGGTCACGTACGTTGCATACTCCAAAAGATTCCGTCCTGCCGGAATCTTGCCGCGATACACGTCAATGACGTAGGACATGGTCTGCAGCGTATACACGGTAATGCCCACGGGAAGAGGAAATCCGATCTGAATCAAGCGCGTTCCAAACAGGCCGTTCGCCGTCTCAATAAAAAAGTCGGCATATCCGAAAAAGAACAACAGGCACAGGTCAAAAAACAGGGCGCTGGACAGCAGGATCTTCGCCGTGCCCTTCCCTTGGTATTTCTCAATCAGCAACGCATGAATGAAGTCCGAACAGGCACTGAGAACCATGGGCAGCAGGCAGATGGGCTCCCCCCATGCATAAAAACAAAGGCTCCCTAAAAGAAGGACAACGTTCTTCGTCCTCCCGGGAGCCAAATAATACAGTATGAAAAAAGCGGGCAAAAACCGCAATATAAAAACAACGCTGCCAAATTCCATGGTAAGGATGACCCTTCCTTTGCAACTTTCGCAACCATTCCGACAAGCTTTCGGGACAAATTTCCCACTTCAACTACTTTATCATTTTTAGGGTAAATAGTCAATGACCCCGCCACTTGCGCGGCGGGGTCAAAATCTTGTTTTTGTTTTATTAATTGGTGCTGGACGTCGCTACGGAGGTCATGATGACCATGTAGCAAACCTCTTCTGCGATCACCATTGCAAGAGAGCTGCCCAAAACGGATGCATCCATGGCCATGCTGTTAGGCGCATATGCCTGCACGGCCATCAGCGCCGCAAACATCACTCTTGTCTTGCTGCCCATGCCCCAGTCGCCAAAGCCCTTTCGGGTCTTTAAGTATGCGGCCGCCTCTGCGATCTCGCTCGCGATTTCCTCCGGCGTCATGTCAACGTTGACAAGCGCGCCAAGGGAAGCCAGTTCATAGTCCAATCCGTATTTGATCCCCTTAACCAAAAGTGCGTCGTAGATGGCGCTGACTTTCGCACATTTCCGTTCCGGCTCACCGGGGCAAAGTGCAAGCACGTGGCTTAGGGACTGCACGGAATTGTTGTGGAACGTGAATTTCTTCTTCATGGCATTGTAGCAATATTCCGTCTCATCCACGATCTGGTCAATGCTCTTGTTCGTCATGGCAAGAAGTGCCGCAAACGTCGTATCTTCTGCGGAGGTCAGCATCGGATGAACCGCAGCCATCCTCTTCATCAGTTCCTTGGTCCTCTCCACAATGAGATCCACGTCTTCCCACATATTTTCATCACATATGGCAAGTGCCGTCAAAGCGATGTGTTCCGATCCAAAGATTTTACCTTTGCTCAACTTATCATAAATTACGTTCAGACGGGTAAGATACTCTTCCGGATCCTTGGTAAGCGCCATCTTACTGATCACGGGGATTTCCATGTTGCCGCGGAAGTTGGAAAAAACACTCTCACGTTTCTTCAGAATGCTTTTGCACTCCTTCATTCTCTCTATGTCTGCAACCTTTCCGGCGCTCGTAAAGATAACGCTTCCGGCAACGCTCATCAACTCCATGTCCCACGCAAACTTCTTGTGGATCTCGTCCTTATTGTCCGCTAACAATTCACATCCTGCCCTAAGTAAATCTTTCATGCCCTTCCTCACTTTCCGCCGCGGTCTTCATCCTCCGAGCTAAAATCTCCCGTCCCAAGTTCTCTTCCTCAAGTCCTCGCGCCTTAGATACTCCGGTTTCAAGCACTACACCCTCAGGCACTCAGGCCTTAGAACTCTGCGGCTCTTTATTTGATAAAGCAATCATAACATAATGTTTCGTACTCGTCCATTTATATTTCTTACGGTTACCTTACAAAAGCGTAAGGTTTTGCGTCGGTTTCCTGTCCCTGTTTCCTTTCAGCCAATTTCCCTGTTGAAATCTAAGAAATCTTGTTGTAAGATACGCATAAAGGTGCGTATCTTACCCCATCCGCCTCTTAAACATTACTTTCGACCTTTTCTTATTTCTTCCGCTGTCATTTCTTACCGCATTTTTCATGCTTCCCCTAACTTTGCGGCATTCCTTTTTCTCGTTTTGAAATCTTCTACCACAGTTTCACTGGCTTACGCATTTCCGCGGTACTCAATTTCATGACTTCAAAATTTCTTACCGCAGATTCCTGATTAATTTTTCTCTTACGGTACGGTCTCTCTCCAAACTTCCATTTTCTCTACCGCAACATTTTTAATCTTCCGATTTCTACGGTACATCTCTTTTTTTCTTCAAAATCACCTACCGCATTTTCTTTTTTCGTCTAATGTATGCGGTACAAACTTTCTTTTGCTCCAAATCGCCTACCGCATTTCCCCAAATTTCTTCATTCCCACGGTATGTTTTTCTATTACGTTATTTTTTTTACCGCACTACTAATGTCACACGGATTTTTTGCGGTAGTCATATAAGCCATCTATAAACTTAATAAAGGTTCAACAATATGCAAAGGAGGATTCACGTGCAAGATTATTCCAAACAACTATACGAACAACTCAATGAATTGGAGGAGCTTCTATCTACGTCTGAAAAGAATACAAGAAAACTAACCCGTCTGCCTCAGGGACAAATGTACGTAAAAGGGAGTCACGGTTATCCGCAATACTATTTCCGAGACGCCCAAACCGCTCAAATTCGCTATTTGCATTCTTCCGAAAACAAACTCATTACCCAATTGGCTCAATTAGATTACGAGCGTAAACTTACGTCTCTTTTAAAAAACCAGAAAAAAATTTTAGGTCAATTTCTTGCCAAGTATGACGTTACCTCCATCCAAGCTCTTTATGACAATCTTTGCCCAGCGAGAAAGACCATCGTAACGCCCATCATTCTAAGCGATGAAGCCTATGTCAAATCTTGGCTGGAAGAATGTCCCGGGGAGCAGAATCCTTATCCGGAACTTGGAAAATATCTGACGGAACGGGGAGAATCCGTACGCTCAAAATCAGAAAAAATCATTGCCGATGAATTATATAAGGCAAAAATCCCTTATCAATATGAACCGGCGCTGGACCTAAATGGCTATAAAACCATATACCCTGATTTTATCGTCCTAAACGTCAGAAAAAGAAAAACGATGTATTGGGAACATTTGGGATTGTTAGACGATATGGATTACGCCCAGAAAAGCTTTAGAAAAATAGATCTTTACGAAAAGAACGGACTATTTCTTGGAACGGACCTGATCCTGTCCATGGAGTCTTTGGATGAAACTTTAGACATACGCATAATACAGGAAAAAATAAAACTATACCTGTCATAACGGGATCATCCATTCCCGTAACCATATATTCCGGAAATAAAATGGCTAAGCTTTCTCAATGAAAAAGTTATGAGAAAGCCTAGCCCATTCATAATCCAAATCCTTAAATTCATGCCGCCGCTAACACGGAACATTATTACTTTTGGTATGTATTACTGCAGATCCTTTCGCAAGTAGTGCCAGACGGTCAGGATCAGGGAGATGGTGATCACGCCGGCCGCGATCACAATGCTTGCGGCGGAAAGCTTTACGTCCGTGAAAATGTCGGTGGCGTTGCAGTAGTAAAAGGGCGTTACGTATTTTGAGTCTTCGATGGCTGGGATGACGCGGCAGAGAATGTCCATGGCGAAGAAGATCATGGCGATGCCAAGGCCCGCTCCCATGCGGTTCTTCCTGGAGAATGCGGAGACGCAATAACAGATCGTCCCAATCTCAAGCATCATCAGAAATTGCGTGGCACCCATGGTCCAAAGATGCTCTGCAGAGATCTTCTCGCCCATGATGGCGAAGCCGCCCAGATAGCAAAGGATTCCGATCACCTGAAAGCAAAGGAGCATGCTCACCATGGCCAGATACTTTTGTACCAGCACCGAAACCCGGCTGAGGGGCAGTACCGCAAGATATTCAATGGTATGCCCAAACTCCTCCTTGCAGAGCAGATTGCTGCCGAGGATCGCCGCAAACATTCCGCCGCCGAGCGCGTGCAACATGGCGATCTCCGTTGCGAAATAACCGCCCATGGTTGCAACGCTGAGTCTGTCCATGCCAAAGGCTTTCGACATGACGCCCATCTTTGCAAAGATATCGCCCATGTCTGACAAGGAACTTTCCACGCTGGAGTATAAGAGAATGCATCCAAAGCACATTCCGACGATCACCAAAAACCAGATCAAAAATCCCTTCAAATTCGATTTCAATTCCTGTTTATATAATACCATGTCATTCTCCCTTCCGCCTTACGTCCGGCATAACGCACGCCTGTCTTAGTTCGCTGTTTTCACCTTGCATCCGGCATAACTTCCGCCTGCCTTTGTTCGCCGTTTCCGCCTTACGTCCGGCATAACGTCCGCCTGCCTTATTTGGTGATTTTCTCCTCATAGAAGTGCATGAATACTTCCTCCAGTTCCGGCTCTTCAATGACCACGTCCGATACGTCATGACCCGCAAGATCTCTCAGAAGTTCGTTCAGGTTACCGCGATAAATAAAGTCCTCTTCAATGCCGTCCTTGACAAGACGCACGTGCTTCGCGTTCGTCTTGGTCAGATTTTCCACTGAGTCCGTGCGGATCAGCTTTCCCTCACGGATGATGGAAGCATGCCTGCAATACTTCTTGATCTCCGACAACACGTGGGAGGATAAAAAGCAGGTTGTTCCCTTTACATTGTATTCCATGACCAGCTTAAAAAACTCTGCCTGCATCAGGGGATCCAGGCCGCTGGTCGGCTCATCAAATATGAACAGGGAAGGCTTGTGCTGCATGGCGCAGACGATGCTCACCTTCTTGCGGTTTCCAAGCGAAAGCTCCTCGACCTTTTTATTCACGTCGAGCTGGAGCCTTTCGCAGAGCATCTCGCTCTCCGTCCGGCAATCAAGCTTCCGCACGTCAGCGGCATAACGAATGGCATCCTTCACCCTCATCTCCGGATAAAACCATGCTTCCGAGGGCATGTAGCCCACCTGTCTCAAGATTTCCACCTGATGCTCCCGCGCATTCAATCCAAGAAGCGTTATCTCCCCTTCCTGATACCGCGCAAGTCCAAGCATGGAGCGGATCGTCGTCGACTTCCCCGCGCCGTTCGGTCCAAGGAACCCGTACACGTCGCCCTCTTCCACTGCCATGGAAAGATTCGTCACGCCCCTGTTCTTACCGTAATTCTTTGTTAGATTTTTAATCTCAATGGCAAATTTTCCCATAAATCCCGTCTCCTTTATTCCGGCCGCTGCCCCAACTCATTTCAACCCCGTGGTTTTCCTGAGATTTTTCCTGTGGTTTTCCACGGTTATTCTTTCCCACAGATTTATTCTTTCGTCTTCTGCGACTTCTTAAATGCCTCTAACTCCAAGTTCAGTTCCTCCGTGTCCCAATGGCGCCGCACGTAATAGATCATAAAAATGCTTACGTAGCAAAGCATGGCGTAGCCAAAAAACAAAACTCCGGGAAGCCACTTCCTGTCAAACCAGGAGAGCAAAAAGCTAAGTCCCGCATAAACCAGGGAACATCCGATGGAAGCCAGTAACTCAAAGGCTCCCAGATGATCGGACTCCTCAAAATTCCTTAACAGATAGACCTGTACGTAACCCATGACGTAGGTTGCCAGGATCATCTCCGCCATCACGATCATGTCTGCCTGAAAACTCCCTTGGGTGATCCTGTACATACAGTAAAAGAACAAAAAAGCAAAGAAATATAGGCATGCCTTAAACTCTATTCCCACTTCCGCTAGTAAAAACTTCCGAAACTTCTTCATATTCCCACTCCAATCCTTTCCTGAGCTAATCTCTCCAATCCCTTACGCGCGGCGCCGCGTAACCGCTTCATCCGGCCACTGCCTTTTCTCCAACCGCTTGTGTCCCGGTGCCCCGTGACTGCCTTGCCTGTCCGCCGTTCTCCGCATGGCGCCGTCACTCCTTGCCTGCCAGGAGTCTTCGCAGCTTCTTTGCATACCGCCTTGAAATGATCACGTGCTCACCGCCCGTCATCTGGGCGTCGATGCGGTTCCCCGCCTCACTCTTTAGCCGCTCCACGTGAAAGACGTTGATCACCATGGACTTGCTGCAGCGAAAGAATCCGTCGTCCGCATACTCAGCCTCCGCGCCTGCAAGCGAGATCCCCGCCTGCAAGACGTCATTCTCCGTATATGCGTAAGTGGTTCCGTCAACGCTCTCCAAATAGATCACGTCCCCCGGCTTCACCAGCACGTCCTCCGCGTCCTTCCTGCAAAGTAACGCGCGGCTCCTTTTATTCAGATACGCAAGCAGTTCCTCAACTTCCCGCGTCTTCTCCCGGTATTTGAGAACCACTTCCGCTTCTCCCTCCGAAATCCGTTCGATCCGAATTTTCATGCCTGTCATCTTCTCCCAACTCTAGTTTGCGCGCTTTCCGTTTAACGTCATAACCTCCGCCGCTTATCCCGCTTCTTGTAAATGGCTTTCTTGATTCTAACATACAAAAAAGTACGCAAAAAAGCAACCCGTCCAAGGACAGGTTGCACTTTTTACGCCCTAAGCGGTCATATTTTATTTCCACTCACTTCTCTTCCGTCTTTCCGTCAGTCTCTGGAAGGTTCGTAATACTTATAGCTCTGATAATACTGGAAGATCCCGCCGCCGTCATCGCCGATCTGAGCGACCCATTGATCGATGATAAAGTATTCCTTTCCTTCATAGGAATAATAATATGCAGTGACGGACTTATCATTTTTATTATAAGACTGCTTATAGAAATTCTGGTCCGAAATTCCAAGCTCGCTGATCTTTTTCTCTTCCTTTCGAAGATAAGTGACCTCCTGAATGCCTCCAAGCTCTCTCGCCTGTTGCATGAAATACTCTATTCTCTCCTCCTCCGCAGTGGAAAAACCACTTTCTTTCATTGTTCCCAGATAATCCAATTCCTCGGAATTATAGACTTTTATCTCGTACCGGTCCATGCCAAGCTCCGGAACCGCTTTGTAAGCACGTATCCGGTCCATCACAAATTGCAGGTCCCCCGCATAATCTTCCGGCGTAGAAACCAGCGTTTTACTCTTTAAGGAAAACTTTTTATTCCCCGGATAGGAAAGGTTCTCCACAAGCGTAAGGTCATCGCAAATCTCAATCCCCTGCTTCCCGAACGCATCCTTTTCCTGCTCCGTAAAATACGTTAAAAATGGCTCCTGATACTCATAATAGACAGAGGCACCGTCATAGTAGAAGTTTGAGCCGTCCAAGCCAACGCCATTCGGGCGGGAAGTCACCTGATACGTAAATCCGTATTTCTTGTCGCGGAAGGTGAAAGTCCTTCTGTGCTTTTCCTTATTCTCTTCCATGCTGACAAATTCCGCATCCCCGTACCGCTCATCCAAAATCTTTTGCATTTCCTCTTTCGTGTGAAGCTTTACGCTGCTTGCGCTGAGGGTGCAACCCGACAAAAAGAATCCCATTCCAAAAAAGAAAGAGAGAATCGCAAACACTTTGTGCAGAAGACTTATTCCAACGTTACCATTTCTAACCGACATGACCGCGCCTCCTCCGGCTGACAGAACTTTTTCTGACTTTATCCTATCGCGAAACGCTCTGGCCGCCTAGTGGAATACGTCATTGTTTTCTTCCTCGCAAATGACATTTGTCACTACCCCGATCCATCCGGACAAGCCGCGACTTGCCGCCAAATTTAGATTTCACCGAGCATCTTCTCCGGATCATCGGCCGCCTTTACCTTGTCATTGGCGCGGATGATCACGCCCTTTTCGTCGATCAGGTAAGTCGTGCGAACTACGCCCATCGAAACCTTTCCGTAGTTTTTCTTTTCCTTCCATACGTCATAAGCCTCGATCACCTTGCGCTCCGGATCCGCAAGGATCGTGAACTTCAAACCGTATTTTTCTTCAAATTTCTTATGGGATTCCACGGTATCCTTGCTGATGCCAAGCACCACGGCCCCTTTTTCCGTAAACTGCGGCATCCTGTCGGAAAAACCGCAGGCCTGCTTCGTGCAGCCGGAAGTGTTGTCCTTGGGATAAAAATACAAGATGACCTTCTTCCCTTTATAATCCTTCAAAGAATGCATTTTCCCGTTCTGATCCGGCAACGTAAATGCCGGCGCCTTGGTTCCTACTTCTAACATTTCTTTTCCCTCCCAAATCCATTGATGCTACTGCCCTAACTGGGTTCCGCTTACGTTCAAATGGCAGCTTCGATTACTGTCACAAGCCTTTGCAGACCAATCTCATCTTCTTTTGAAAAGCGGCCCTTTACGGGACTGTCGATATCCAAAACGCCAATGATCTTCCCGTCTTCCCGGATGGGAAGAACAATCTCCGACGCTGAGGCACAGTCACAGGCAATGTGTCCCGGAAAGACATGCACGTCCTCCACCCGCTGGATCCGCTCCTCCCTGACTGCCGTGCCGCAGACTCCCTTTCCTATGGGAATCCGCGTGCAGGCCGTCTTTCCCTGAAATGGCCCAAGCTGCAGTTCTCCCTCGCGAAGCAGGTAAAATCCGGCCCAGTTTACGTCCTCCAGTGCCTCATATAACAGGGCTGAAATATTCGCATAGAGCGTTATGTCCCAGACCGTTCCCTTCGCCAGAGCCTCAGCCTGCGCGATGATCAATTCATAATCTGCCATGAATCTGCCTCCTGCATCATTCCGTCTTTTCCACTTTCACGTTTCCGCTTCCCAGGCCGGCCTGCGCCTCCCCAAGCGGCAGCCAGTCCAACACCTTCTTGATCTGGCTGTCCCAGAAATCCCACTCATGACCGGCATTGGGTTCCTCGTCCCAAGTCACGTCTGCCCCGCGCTCCGTCAGAAAATCTCGGAAGGATTCGTTTGCCGGCATGAGATCATCCATGCGGCCACAGGATAAATAAAACTTCGGCTGTCTGCGTCCCTCTGCCAGGAGTTCCTCAAACGCAACCTTTACGTTGAGGTTTGTCTTTGCGGCAGCTGCGGGATCCGCAAAGAATCCCTTCGTAAAATGATCCTCCGGCGGATCCTCCAAGAAGTGAACCGCGGAAGAAAGTCCTGCCACGTGGCTGAATTTCTCTGAAAAAACAATGCCGTTCCGGATGGCGCCGTAACCACCCATGGAAAGCCCGGCGATAAAGGTATCCTCGCGCTGATCGGAAAGCGGGAACATTCTCCTCGTCACGGTCAGAAGCTCTTCCCCAATAAACCTTTCATAATCATTCATGGGCGCGGGCCCCTTAAAGTAAAAGGAATTGTCTCCCGACGGCATGACGACTGCCAGGTTTTTCTCCTCCGCCCATCTCTGAATGCGCGTGCCGCTCACCCAGTCCGTATAATTGCCCAAAAGTCCATGCAAGAGATAGAGCGTCTTGAATTTTTGTCCGGCTTTTGAAAGATAGGTTCCCGTTGCATAATCAATTTTATCCGATGGTAAAACGACGTTCAGCGGCACCGTCCGGAACAGTGCGCAAGAAAGATAATTAACTTGTAAAAGCGCCACAGGTTATGCCTCCTTATGAAATTCTTTCTTGATTCCTTTTTGCGTTTGTACAGCTTAGAATCCCAGATTCTCATTGACCAGAATCACGTGAATCCTGCCGGGATGCTTGGAATATCTCGTGATCAGGAACTGACAGCAGATTGTGTCGGGAGACTTGCAGTCCATGCAGGAACCCGTCTTTGCGCAGGGCGTTGCAAGGCCGAAACGCTGCGCATTGATGGGTGCCGCTACGTTCCTCGCGCGCTTCATCGCGCTGTCAACGTCGATGCAGATCTTATTCATGCTCACAATAAAGATGACCTTCTTCGGACCATAGGCGATCGCCGAAACGCGGTTGGCATTGCCGTCAATGTTGACCAGAACGCCGTCTTCCGTCATGGCGTTGGCGCTTGCAAGATATACGTCGGCAGAATATGCCTCGCGCTCAGCCGCCTGACTGTCCGGCGCCGCATACCTGTCAATAAACCGATACTCCGGCGTCTTTACCGCATCCACCAGACCAATTTCCTGCGCGCTCATGCAACCGCCCATGGTAATGCTGCTGCCCTTCGGGATCAGCTCCAAAGCCTTCATTAGCGCCTCCTCCTTCGATGCCGCATAATACCCAGACATATTGCGGGACTCCAGCCCCTTGATCACCTTCTGTGCCCACAATTCATTTCTCTTTACGATATTTTCGTTCATAACCTACCCCTTTCCAAACCTTCTCTCTTTTTATTCCCTACTAACTTACGCTTTTCATTCCCAACCACTTCGCGTTTACTCCCTCACCCACACATCCTAAGTGTACCTTTTCCACCCCTCCACGTCAAACGTTTCTCCTCCCCACCTATTGTCCACCCTCCCCAATTATTTACGCCCCCTCCCGCACCCCCCCTTCATTCTTTCTTCTATTATGCACTCCTTCGTGGAACTAACGCTGCACGTAACTCGAGGGGGAGGCCTGCGCAGTCTTTTCAGGACGTGCCAAGGGGCACGCCCTGAAAAGACTGCGCAGGCCTCCCCCGAGTCATTTGCAACTTGTTCCACGTTTCAGTGCAACTTGTTTCCAAGGCATTTACTTTTGGGCGATGTCTGTTATGATGGTATTGTAGTAAAAAGGAGGTGCCAAAATGAAGATCCGAATCTCCGTTTCGGCGGAAAATTACGACCTTGTAAAAGAATACCTGGCCAGGCATGGGGTCGAAATCAGTGAAGACGCCGAATACGTGATCTCGGAATCCTCGAGGTTTCCCGAATTTCTAAACGTCCGCGACGAGAAAAAGGAACGGCTCCGGCTGTCCGTGGACGAAGTGATCTACGTGGAAGCCTTTGGAAAGGAAATCGAGATCCATGCGCAGCAAGGAACCTTTTATGCGCTAGACCGAATGTACCAGTTGGAAGAACTGTTGGATCCGCAGAAATTCCTACGCGTCAGCAAATCGGTCATCATCTCAAAAAAACACGTGAAAAAGATCAGGGCGTCCCTGTCCATGAAATACGTGCTGACGCTGTCAGACGGAACGCTCGTCGACGTCACAAGAAGTTACTACGCTGACTTCCGCAGATTTTTTAACATTTAAACTAATACACTTGATGAGACTTTATTATAAAAGCTCCATCCATAAACAGGAGGAATCATATGTCAAAAGCATTATTTTTAGTCATTATTTTAATGATCCTGGCAGCAATCATTATCATTGTCAGCTTTCTTGCATACAACAAAAGATTGAACCGGATCGCAAGCGGCGAGATCAGGGATACCCACAGCAACATCCCGGAGCCCGGAACGACGGCAGGCATCACTTACAAGACCGTACTGATTTGCCTTACGATCTTTACGTTACTCAGCGTCAGCACGCTGACCGGCATCGTCCGTTCCATGAACAACACCATAAACAACATGAAATCATCGCAACATGACATGAACATGAACATTCTGGAACTTCAGCGCCAGATCGAGCAAAGTAACTCGCTGTTGTCCGACATTTCTTGGGAGATCACCGGGCAAGACGCGGAAAAGAAGACCGTAGACCTGAAATTCACCATTTCCTTAAAGCAATTCTCCGAGAACACCACCGTTACGCTTGGCTTAAAGGACAAGGAATTCCCTCTCACCAAGACGACGCTTGGAAATTATGTTGGACAAATTACCACAAGTCTCTTTGAAGACTATGAGCAGCTGAAGGTCTGCATCACCGAGAATGGAGTTACTAGGGTAGAGTCCACAAATTTTGACCGTTATTTGTTCTGGGACACGCTTCCCATGCCCCGTATTGAATGCAATTTTACTTCCAAGGATTCCATGGGAAAGGTCAAGTGCAACGGATGGTATCGTTTGGCCTTTAACGCACCGGAAAAGATCAATAAGGTCACCGTCACCTATCTTGCAGACGGCAAGGAACTGAAATCCTTTGACGCCACGAAGGAAGCAAAGGAAAATACGCAGATTGAGTTGGAAAAGGATCTCACGGTAGAAAAGAATCTCGCCCTTCTCATCGAGATCCAAACCGAGGACGGTTACAAGATCTGCCAGAAGACGATTGTCATTTACAAGGCATCGCCCGATTCCGTCGACGAGGATTACGAGAGAATCTATGATTCCGCCGGCAATCTCGTCTGGGAGAACGAGAAATATAAATAGCGTGTCAGCAGACACGTTCCCGTGACCCAAAATAGTTTTGACCAAAGTGACAACTTATGGTACAATGTGCCGGGACTCTGTTCCCGGCATATTTATTTACGGAGAGTATTTATGAGCATCTTAAACGTAGAACACTTGACTCACGGTTTTGGCGACCGTGCGATTTTTAACGACGTATCCTTCCGCCTCTTAAAGGGCGAGCACGTGGGCCTGATCGGCGCCAACGGAGAAGGAAAATCCACCTTCATGAACGTGATCACCGGGACCTTGCAGCCCGACGAGGGAAAGATTGAGTGGGCGAAGAACGTGCGCGCCGGTTACCTTGACCAGCATACGGTCTTGACCGCAGGGCAGACCGTTCGCGACGTCCTCTCCTCCGCCTTCGATTTTCTATATGACATGGAAGCGCAGATGAATGAGATCTGTGAGAAGATGGGGGATGCCACGCCGGAAGAATTGGAAAAATACATGGAAGATCTCGGCACCATCCAGGATCTCCTCGACGCCCACGACTTTTACGTCATCGACGCGAAGGTCGAGGAAGTCGCACGCGCTCTCGGCCTTACGGACATTGGCTTAGACCGCGACGTAACGGAGCTTTCGGGCGGTCAGAGAACGAAGGTCCTGTTGGGCAAGCTTCTCCTGGAAAAGCCCGACATTCTGCTTCTCGACGAGCCCACAAACTATCTGGACGCAGAGCATATCACGTGGCTCACCCGCTACTTACAGGAATATGAGAATGCCTTCATCCTCATCAGCCATGACATTCCGTTCCTAAACAGCGTCGTGAACCTGATCTATCACGTGGAAGGCCAGACGCTCACCCGCTACGTGGGCGATTATGAAAAATTCCAGGAAGTTTACGCCATGAAGAAGGCCCAGCTGGAGGCTGCTTACAACCGCCAGCAAAAAGAGATCGCGGACCTGAAGGATTTCGTGGCAAGAAACAAGGCCCGCGTCAGCACGAGAAACATGGCCATGTCCCGTCAGAAGAAATTGGATAAGATGGACGTGATCGAGCTTGCCGCGGATAAGCCAAAGCCGGAATTTCATTTTCAGGAGGCAAGGACGCCGGGACGCGTTATCTTCGAGACAAAGGATCTCGTGATCGGTTATGACGATCCGCTTTCCAGCCCATTAAACCTCGTGGTGGAGCGCGGCAACAAGATCGTTCTCACCGGCGCCAACGGCATCGGCAAGACAACGCTCTTAAAGAGTCTCCTCGGTCTGATCCCACCCCTTTCCGGCAGCGTGGAGCAAGGTGATTATCTGGAGATCGGATATTTCGAACAGGAAATGAGCGGCAGCTGCTTTAAGAGTTGCTTAGAGGAGCTCTGGGATGAATTCCCGAGCATGTCCCAGTATGAGGTGCGTTCCGCCCTTGCAAAGTGCGGCCTGACGACCAAGCACATCGAGAGCAAGGTCAAGGTTCTCTCCGGCGGAGAACAGGCGAAGGTACGCCTGTGCAAGCTCATCAACCGCCCCAGCAATCTTCTGCTTTTGGACGAGCCGACAAACCACTTGGACGTGGACGCCAAGGCAGAGCTTCGCCGTGCGCTTGAGGAATACAAGGGCAGCATCCTCATGGTATGTCATGAGCCGGAATTCTATGAAGGACTGGCAACGGCAGTATGGGATTGCACAAAATGGACCACGCGGATTTGACTTGATCGCGATATATTATGAATTCCTTAAGATTGATCTGTTTTTAACAGAAGCAGTTGAAAATCCAACCGATTTTAGGTATAGTAAAGGGTAGAACTATTTTCAAAAAAATAGGAAGCCTTCTTCCTAAAACAGATAAAAGAAAGAGGAACTTACGCATGAGAAAAAAATGGAAACTTGTTGTAGCAGGCATTCTGCTGGGCACCATGCTCACCGCCTGCACGGACGCAACTGACGTTCCTGCCACCGGGAGCGGCGCCATTAGTGGCGAACCGATTGTCATTGATGAACCAACGTTGACGCCATCACCTGAAAGCAATCCTGCCGACGCCAGCACGGAATCTTCTGAAGGTTCTGAGACCAAACCCCAGAAAACCACTCCTCCCGATAAGGAAAACAGTTATCGCAGTGAATTAACCGGCGAATGGATCAGCAAGGATTTAAAGGATCAGCGTCCCGTAGCCATCATGGTGGACAACGAGATCCTGACCTATCCCCATTACGGAATCAACCAAGCTGACGTCGTATATGAAATGATGAACTCCACCGCAAATGGACGGATCACCCGTTTCATGTGCATCGTAAAGGATTACGCACAGATCGAGCGCTTTGGCGGCGTTCGTTCCATACGTCCCACCAACTTCCTTGTTGGTTTCCCTTACGAAGCAATCTTCTGTCACGACGGCGGTCCGTTCTACATCAACGATTACGTGGCAAAGAAATACTGTGCACACTTTAGCGGCATTTTTGCAAGATTTACCAGACCGACCTCCGAGCGTCCTTCCTGGGCATCCTCTTATGCGGGAAGAACCTACGCTTCTGAGTTTACGGAGTTTGTCACCTACGAAAATTACAAGAATCCCAATACGGGCAAGAGCTACACGGGTTTGAAGAGCGCTCTCGATAAGGCAAAGTTTAGCAAGGAATATTCTTCCTCCTACAAGGGAACGGGCTTCAATTTCTTAGAAGACAAAGAGACGGATCTCTCCGACGTGAGCGGCGTAAAGTCCGCATCTGAGATCAGCCTTCCCTTCTCCCATACCTCTACCGCACTGAAGTATAACAAGACTACCAAGACCTATGATCTTTATGAGTATGGCAATGCACATACCGATGCGGCAGATAATGACAACGTTACGACCTTCAAGAACGTGCTGATCCTGAACTGCTCTTTCTCACAGCTTGACGAGCACGGTTACATGATCTACAACTACTATAACTACTACGGTACCAACAAGAAAAAAGCTGACGGTTACTACCTGACCAACGGCAACGCGATCCCCATCAAGTGGACGAAATCCAACGACGATTCCGATCCCGCCCATTACTATGACGCAAAGACCGGTGAAGAGCTGGTAATGAACGTCGGCAAGATCTACGTAAGCCTGATACCCTCCGATTCCTGGAGCAAGGTTACGATCAAATAAGATTTATCAAACAAAAGACCTGGTCACGCTTCTTTCGCATGGCCAGGTCTTCTTTTTGTCTGTTGCTTTTTGGTTTATTACTATTGTTGTTTATCACACATGTTATTGGGCTTCACGGAAGGCGAAATAACGGGAAAGATTGAAATTCCGGATTCCCTGTTGGAGATAAGCTTTCCGGATCCAATTCGCGTAGCTAAGCCAATGACGGTCCGAAGAGTCGTTTGCCTGCCATTCATTTTGCTCAATCTTCCAACTTGAAAACTTAAGATCCTTGGCTTTATATTTCTCAGCATCTTTCGTGATCAGGGAAAGATCAAATCCCTGCTCTCGAAGGTATGGAAGTATCACCGGGGCCGCATCCGCGGAAAGTCCACTCAAATAACTCACGTCCACCGGCTCCTTTATGGAGTATTCCAAATTGTACTTTGCAACGATATAATCCGGATGAGAAAACGCAAGTCCTATATAGAATACCGTCACCACCACCATCCCGTACCGGAATAGGGGGAAATCCTGCTTGAATATCTGGATCATAACGCCAAGGAATAACAGCGTAAGTACGGCCAGCCCCCAGAGAACCAAAATCCGCAGGAAGGTCAGGTCATAGGTTGAAACGTAAAGGATCATGCGCATGGCACTGGATGCGATCATGATAAACGTGCACAGGGACATGACCGTCAACACGCCCTTTAATACTTTACTCTCACGGAAGAATGCCATGCAAAACAGCACGATTACCAGATTTGCGATGGATACCGCAAGCAGTTGGAAAAATCCTTCCCTTGCATACTTCGCATAGGTATACCCCGTGGGAAGCTGCATTTGACCAAGGAACAAACCAAAGATCTGGATGGCACTAAAGACCAGATACATCAAGGACAGCATGGAGGTTACCGTGATTGCCAAAACGGGCTCACCCGTGCGGTGATCACGCACGTCCTCGCGGATTTTTTTCCGGCACAGTCTCGCCACCAGCATATAGGTTGCAAAATAGCAGAGCACCACGCGGAAAACCACGCCGAATACGTTGCCAAGATTGATAAACCCAAGTACCGCATCCGTGATCTGACGAAACAGCACGTCCGCACTGCTAAGAAGCGCTGCCATGATCAAAAAGATGGGAAGGGCAAGCAGTAATCCCAAAAACACGTAGATCACGCGCCGGGTTCCCTGGGACTGCCCTTTCTTGGCAAAGCCTGCCATATCCTGAATGGGTCTGATCAATTCCTCCAGGGACGACAGCAAGACTTCCGGGATCGTCGCCGCAAATTTCCCGAATCCCCATTTCGCCGTATCACAAAACTGCGAGATCAAAAAGCTGATCATCAAGAGGAAAATCCCTATTTTATTAAACGCAATGAGCCTTTCGTCGTCAGTGCAAAAGGTCGCCACGGCAAGCAGCATCACGCTCACCCCGTAAAAGGCACTGCCGCTCTTTAAGGTAAGCTCTAGTTTTTTCAAAGAGTAGTAAAAATACAAGAGGCTGCTTGCGACGAAAAAAGGGAAGGTGATCCCTGATCCGTTCTTGTACATGCAAAACGCATAAAATAATGCGTAGGCTGCCGTTGCAGGTCCAAAGAACTGATAATTCTCCTTTAGCTTTTTCGTCTCTTCCGTATCCTTAGCGCCCGGGATCACCATCAGGGGCGGCGTTCCCATTGGAACTCCGGCAGGTAAACCATTATTGTCATTCGACATTGGCTCCCCGCCACTTACTAGCTGTTCTTCCATAATCCTTACCTCCTTGCCACATGGTCATGGCATGATCCGCGGTCCGCGTGCATTCCAAGCACGCAGACTGCCGCATGATTAAGCTTACTTCTCGTCTTTTGGCTCATATGCCAATAGATCACCAGGCTGACAATTCAGCGCATCGCAGAGCTTTGCTAGCGTTGACACCTTGATGGCCTTTGCCTTACCCGTCTTTAAGATCGACATGTTCGCAAGCGTGATTCCCACGCGGTTTGCCAGCTCTCCCACGCTCATCTTTCTCTTTGCCAGCATCACGTCTATGTTAAATACGATATTTCCGTTCAATTCATTTAATTCTTCTCTCAATTCCTCTTCCACGGCGTTCTCCCTTCTTCACGCAGATCTCTGCGCAATCTCAACAAGTAATGGTTTCTTGCATTTTAATGGCTGCTTAAATTGTCAGGTCGCTTTGTTCCTGCAAAACGGCAGCCTTTCGCACCAGGTGAGAGAGACAGGCCGCAGCCACCGTGATCGCAATGCCTGCAAATACAACGATCATGGATGCAAAAAGAATGCCGGGATGATTCATGTTACAGAAGAGCAAAATGACGTTGCCAACGAAAAACACGGCACTGTCTCCAGCCGCCATCCAAGCCACCCACTTCAACAGATTCGCATTCGTAAAGGAAAAGGATTTGTCTTTTCCGATGTTGGTCGCAATCTGCCATCCAAATACCAGAACGCAGAAGCAGGGAATGAAGCAAATCCACAAAAAGATCAGCCAAGGCCAATACGCATAAGAGAATTCCGGATACATGTTTGTGAAGATCTGCCCACATGCCGGAAATACGTAAAGGCAAATGAATAAGCCAAAGATCCCCGCGCCGATGATTACAATTTTCACTAGATTTGCAAAAGTTTTCTGTTCCATAACTACCTCCTAATTCATTGCTTTTTTCTTTTTGAAATCCTGCCAGAATTCCCGATATCCCGGCATATATTGTATTGCGATCAAATCCTCCGGATTGGGCTGCGTTAAATAGAGGACGATCAAAAATATCCACTCTAAGGGTTTCATCAGTGCGTATACCACGTCGCAGGCTCCCTCAGTCCGAATCATCTTTGCTATTGGAAATCCATAGTGATCGTAAAAGTTCCTCACCGCTTTATGAAGTCGGGGCGTTTTCTCCTCTAGTACAATCTCAAACGCGTTTGCAATCTCTAACTGTCGGTTGACAATGACGCGGCACCCTCGTCTTTCTCCCATGCGTAGCGGCTTTACCACCCGTTTGTGTCCTCCAGCCGCCACGGTACACAAATAGTGTCCGTCGCTCGGTGCAATTATGTTTGGAGGCCCAACTCTCGTGGATAAGTTCCAGTCTGCCGTCTCGGTCCACGTCCTGATAATCGCATCCGGTTGCTGTCCCCGCAGAATGGAGATCCCAAGCACAATTCCCAAAATGGGTAAAGAAAAAACCAGCGCAAATAATGGCCAATACTTTGATTTTGACAGAACCCTTTGGTACCATTTTTGTTGCTCATCCGGTTCCTTAAGTTCCATGTATTTCTGATACTCCAAGATTTTCTCTCGAATCAGTGAGCAGGCTATAACCACCAAGTTGAGCGGCAATATCATCCAGGTAAACCCTATTTCGCCTTGATCAATGCTGATGCCGAATCCAGGCATCACTTGCGCACAAAACACAAGGCAGGCAGCCATAGCAGGATATAGCGCCGCCATCGCAAGCACCGTTATCAGCGGTGGCATTTCCCCAGGGTGACTTCGCAAGAGTAACAGGAAACCACAAAACCCCGTAAAAAGAATCCAACCGTATACGTTTCGGTATTCCGTACATGCCAGTTGATGAACCTGGGAATTGTATAATTGTACCGTCCAATGCGCGTCCTTCACAAAGATAAACTGCACGAGTTGATAAAAGAAAACGTGAAACAACATGCCTATAATCACCGTGAGCTCCCAAAAGAGCTTTTTTCTTTCCACGTCAGGCTTAAACAGGCCAACCAAGTTTCTTATGCTAAACCAAAAAGCGATTCCATAACATACTAAAATTGGCATCCGCATTCTCCTTCCTTGGCGTACCGCTTGATACTTCACCGGTGATAAAGTGGTATTTACCCCTTCGAACATACAATATCATGCTTCGTTTCGAATGTCAATATAATTTTATTGTATTTCGATAATTTATTTTCGTGAATTTTGTTTAGTCATCAACTGCGTGCCATGCAGGCAAGATCCTCACAAAGGTAAATTGCAATTTGAAAAGCGCGCAAAAAAAGCGGGTGATTTTCATCACCCGCATAAAACCTTTGTATTATTGTGTCATCAGCCACGTCCCCGTGACACGTTATCTGGACAATTGTTTCATGTAGAGTTTGATCTGCTGGTCATTGAGCGGAAGCAGGGAGCCATCCACGTCCAGGCTGGCCACAAACATGATTCCGTAAATTGTAACGCTCTTAAATAACCCGCCAACACTTCGGTTAAACTCTAAGCCTGTGCTGTCGTCCGCATAGTTTTCACTTACCACCACTCCAACGTTTCTGTCCTTAAAGGGTCTAAGCAACAAACGGTTGTCCCCCATGACAGTTCCCAAACGGGTGGTGTCGACCTCCGCTTCCATCGGAGGCTTTCCGGGCTCACAAATAATTCCACGTACGATCATAGAATACCTCCCAAAACTAACTAACTCTTCCCCTCTTTGTTGCTAATTATATAATACTTTACCCATTTGTTCAAGTAATTACAGAAAAATTTAATGATTTCCGAAAACTTGTTGAATTTAAGGCAACACTGGAGTCCAATAGGTCTGCTGATAAATGTCTGTTAGCCGATAAGTCACGGAAACTTTCGATCCTCTGATCATAATGTTGCCGATCTCGGCACTGCCGTCATAGGTCATGGGATCACCAAGATAATAGGTGTCCTTGTACTCACCGCGGTAAGTATAATAGTCACACAGGAAGTCCAGCTGATCACCCTTCTTCAGCTCGATCAGGTTTTTCGGCTCTACCTGCACCTCTCCGCTCTTGTAAACCTCCCGCGCGCCGGCGACGTAACCGTTCGGTCTCGCATCGTCAAACACTAGGATCAGTTCGGAGCGCGTGCCATTGATCATCACGGGAACGTAACCGGTGACAGAGTAATGATTTCCCTCCTCCACGGTGTCCAAATGATAATATGCCACGATCTGCCCGTCAAAGGAAAGCCAGGTGCCATCGTATTCTCCGATAAGATTTCCCTTGGAATCCAACTCAAAGGTATTGTCCAAACCGAGATCGATATAGCCTTCCCCGTCATCCACGAATACGTTCAGATCCAGATCCTGCACTAGCTTCCACTGCTGCTCGGAGAGCATGATCTTTTGCTTTCCGTCAGAATCCTTCTTCCAGGTAAGGTTAGAAGCGTCCAGGGAGTTATTGCTTACGTAATTCTGGATCTGCGGCGTCTGCGTCCAGTCGCTGGGCGCACTGGTGGTCGTCGAGCCGGTAAGCAGGCCTCCAAGCAGGGAAGCGAGCGGCGAACCGATGGCAGAGCCCGTGCCGCTGCCGGTGGAAACCGCATTTGCCTGTCCCGCATAGTTCACGTTGGCAAATTCCTTAATGCACTTTGTATACTCAGAATCCATGCCGATCTGCTGATACTCCTTCACGGCAGTATCCACTTTTCCTGACTTTTTATACGGGAAATAGATGGAAATGCCGTTGGCATGGGTCATGTTCGAGGAAGTTCTGTTATATTTTACGGCCTCCAGCACGGCGCTGGCCAGTTGCTTTCCTTCCGCACTGTTTAAGTTCTGGGCGAGATGCACCAGATCGATCTGATCGATCTTGGAGGACTGTGCAAATTCCCTGGTGTTATGTCTCGCATCAGAAACCGTCTGATACTCGTTATTCTGAATGAGCTTGCTCATGGAGGAAGAGAACGCGCTCATCTTCCCCGGCACGGTATTACTAAACTCCGCAAGGTCAACCACGGAGAGCGTCGTCTTCTGTCCGTTACATCTTCTGTCACAGACCTCAACAAAATCATCGACGATCATCTTGCCGATCTCGATGGTCGGCATGGACGTATTCTTTCCAAGCGCCGTCAGCCAGTTCACGTAATACCAGCCCACCCCCGGCTCCGTCTCCTCGGAAGCGACCAGGTAGTCCGCATAATCAGACAGCATCACGGCCGTCTCGTACGTTGCCATCAGGCAGGCGTCAAAACCAATAAAATCATACCGGATGCCCGCGTCCTTCAGCGCACCGTCGATCTCCGCAAGACTCATGGAGCCGCTGGCTGCATTCTTTTCGTCATGGCCGTAGCCCGACAGGGAACCGCCGCCGTGATCCCAGAAGATCAGCATATTTCTGTTGGCAGGATAGTTCTTCGCGCAATAATTAATAAACTTGGTCAAGGTTTCCGGCTTCGTCATTGCCGCGCTGCCCATGTCCTTCTCCAGGCAGACCAGCTTTCCGTCCTTGATCTGGTAGATCTGGTTCTTGTCATTGCTGACAACGTTGTTCTTCCATCGCTTGCACCCGCCGGTGTAGACGATCAGGTTCACGTTGCTGCCAAACTGTGCCTTCATCATCTCCTGCAGGTCAGAGGTGGCCATGCCGCCCCTCGACTCAAGATCCGTGCCGCACAGATACACCATCAGCGTAACAACGTCCTTCCCGTCGCCAAGGATCTCCGTGTATTTGTCGCGGGATCCCGTCGCCACGCGGGTATTGAGATCAGCGGAGCTCAGCTGCATATTACCAATTCCCTGGGAACCAATCTGGAATTCGTCCGCAATATTCCCCGCGCCATTTGTCAGATCCGTCAGAATGCTTGCCGCGTTGCCGCCGCCCGTCACGGTGTTCAAAATGCTCGAAATTCCACCGCCACCCGACATGAGCTTCATTCCCACAAACAGAACGACAACAACCACTACAATTCCGATCAGCTTTCCACCCATGCCGCCGGACGGATATCCGCCGCCAGAGGATCCGCTCCCGTAACTGCCACCGCCGGAAGAACCGTAACCACCGGAAGACCTTCTTCCGCCGGTAGTCCCCACGGGGCCAGTTCCCAAACCGCTGCCACGCTTACGGACGGTGCCGCTGCCTCCAATGACATTTTTCTTTCTTGAACTTGGTCTGTTGTCCATGTCTGTTACCTCGCTTTTTATTTCACTCCGTCCTGCTCGTTTTCAAAGATGACTTTTCTGCGTCTCTCCGCCAACGTCATGATCCCTCGCTCAGGTGCCACGCGAATGGAATGCATTCCGTCTTCCATCTCAATTATCTTCAAATGCCCAAAATCCCTAAGCGGCGCTTTACGATTTCCAAAATCATTTGATTTTCTGATCATGGAAATGGTGATGCTGCCTGCAAAGCCTGCCGCGATCGCAATCCCAAAAAGAACTCCCAGCACGTAACCCATCATCGTTCCTGCCTTTCCGTTGCATACTCCTTCGTCTCCAGCGAAGTGATCATGACCATTTGATCCTGCAGCTTTTCATACTTTCTGACCACCATGAGCCAAAGGGCGAAGCAACCGGCAAGCGCCAATCCAACCGGAATCACTTTTAATAACCAATGGACGTCAATCTTCAAAATCAAATGAAAAAACATGGCCAATGCCGGTGCCAAAACCGCGCCAAAAAGGGCCGTCAAAGCGCCAAACGTAAAATACGCCTTTTTCTTGTCATATGGCAGGGCTCCCACTGTCTTTCCCGTCTGACCGTTCATCAAAACGTTATAGAACTTCCCTTCATGTCCAAATACAAAAAACCAGGCGGGCAAAAGGACGTACTCTCGCTTTTTCACGTAATGGGTGGAATTGGTATAACACAGCGTAGCCTCTTGATATTCCAAGGTTTCCTTCATTGCCTCGTCAAATTTTTCCTTCGCCAGGTCCATCGCCAGCTGCTCTCCCCTGTCTCCGTCCAAGTCGAACCGGTCAGCGTAAAATCCGGAGAGATATCTGGGATCAAACGCTACCGCCTCGTCGAAGAAATACGGTTCCAGGCGCTGGGACAATGCGTCGCAGAATTTTGTGGAGCCGTCGATGCCGATGTTTGAATACTCGCAGTCTCCGATTCTGTGGCTGTATCGCACAAGCGTTTCACGGTTTTCCTGAAACGTGTACTTCCAATATTGATCATCCCCGTAATAAATGTCAAACATCCAATAGGGAACATAGATGCCGATGATCCTGTCCACTTCCAGATCCTTCAATTCCTTCGGGACAAAAAAGCTTTTTGTCGGCCTAAGCTTCTTTTTCATGGCCGCTTCCGCATCTCTCTTTGAAACCTTAAACGGTATCATACGATCCGGCTCTAAGCACTCGTCAACGCGGTCCAAAACGATCGCGGGCTGTCCGCAGTAAGCACAGAAGGATGCCGATTCCAATTCGTTCATCACCATTTCCGCGCCACAGGACCGGCAGTGCAAAATCTGCATTTTCATCGTTGCATTGCGCCATTTATTCTCCTTAAACCGCTTGACAAGACGTACGTCATCCGACGGCATTAAGTATCCGTCCTCATCCGGATGCCCCATCATTTTATCCCACGGGTCCAAATCGATCGCTTTCTCCGCAACGGCATTATACTGGGCGGCCTTCAGCTCCTCAACCGTCATCGTAATGCCGCAGTAGGGACAATACATTTTACCTGTTTGGGGATAATATTCCATTGTTGCTTCACAGCCCGGGCAACGAAAATTCTCTTGCATTCTGAATTCCTCATAGTATTTCCAAGAAACCATAGTAGTCCAATTTAGTATATTTTATCACGGGGACTGCGCCATGACAATATGATATTGCGCGTGATACGCCCCCTTATCATGCATCTGACGATCCATTAATCCGTCTCATAAAAAAATGTTGACATACGCGAAATCACGTAGTATGTTATTTTCAATATCCAAAAAGGCAATGAAGAGAAGAGTAGGCGGTTAGATACAGCACAGAGAGTCCGGCATGGTGAGAACGGACGCGGAAGGAACTGCTGAAAATGGTCTCGGAGCTGCGCACCGAAGCAACGTGCTTGCCAAGGCTGCGACGGGTTCACCCGTTATCGTGACAGGCTATCGATGAGCCATTTCTCGTCCGTAGCTGATAAGGCCGTTACCGCGAGGTGACGGTAAATTTAGGGTGGTACCGCGAAGCGTAAGCTCTCGTCCCTGAAAAGAAATTTTCAGAGAGGAGGGCTTTTTTGATGCAAAAAATGAGTCAAGTTACCGCAACACGCTGTTAAACCTAAATTGAATGGAAAGAGGTGGATATTTATGAGAAAAATTTTAATTGGCGGGGCATGGCCCTATGCAAACGGATCTTTACACATTGGACACGTGGCAGGACTTCTGCCGGGAGACGTGCTGGCAAGATATCACCGCGCCGCCGGTGATCAAGTATGGTTTGTTTCGGGAAGCGACTGTCACGGAACGCCCGTGGCGATCCGCGCAAAGCAGGAAGGAAAAACGCCGCGCGAGATCAGCGACCACTATCACGAAGAATTTACGGAATGCTTTGAAAAGCTTGGATTTAGCTACGATTGCTATACCAAGACTTCCTCTCGTGAGCATATTGATTTTATCCAAAGATTTCACAAAAAGCTTTATGAGAGCCCGTACGTTTACGAAAAGGAGTCCCCGCAGGCCTTTTGCGAGTGCTGTAACACCTTCCTCGCGGACCGGTTTGTCACGGGGCTTTGCCCAAAGTGCGGCGCGCCCGCAAGGGGCGACCAGTGCGACGAGTGCGGAACGGTTTTGGAGCCTGAAAACCTTGAGCAACCCGTTTGTGCCGTCTGCGGCAAACCCATTCAGTTCAAGACTTCCAAGCATCTCTATATCGCAATTTCAAAGCTTGAAAAGGAGCTGAAGGATCTGGTCGATAAGCATCCTGAGTGGCGCAAGAACGCCATCGCCTTCACCAATAAATATATCTCGGAAGGCCTTCGCGACCGCGCCCTGACGAGGGACCTGGAATGGGGCATCCCCGTACCCAAGGAAGGGTATGAGAACAAAACCATTTACATTTGGGCGGAGAATGTGCTGGGCTATCTTTCCGCCAGCGAAGTTGCAGTCAAAAAGGCCGAAACGGCGCCGTCTGGAACTTCAGCAGAACTGCCGACAGACGTGGCGGCGCCGACAGCAGATGAAGCCGCCGGGCGCGCAAGGGAGGAGTACGCGTCACTGTGGGATTCCAAGGATCCTGAGTCCATTCATTATTACGTACACGGAAAGGACAACATCCCCTTCCATACCATCATTTTGCCCTCGCTCCTGATCGCGAACGGGGAAGGCTGGCGCCTGCCCGACCGCATCATCTCCAGCGAATACCTGACACTGGAAGGACGCAAGATCTCCACAAGCCGCAACTACGCCATCTGGCTGAAAGACCTGCTGGACCAGTTCGATGCAGATTCCATCCGCTACTATTTCTTGGCAAACGGCCCTGAAAAGAGGGACGCGGACTTTTCGTGGAATGATTACGTGTTAAGCCATAACGGCGAATTGCTGGGTGCTTACGGGAACTTTGTCAACAGAACCCTCGCATTTATAACAAAGTATTATGACGGGATCGTGCCGTCCAGTCACCTTTCCGCCGAAGCAGCAACGTTAGTTTCATCCGCATCCCCCGCAAACGTTGCTCCGGCCTGTAGCGAGTCTTTGAAAGACGCTTGCGTTACGCCAGCTTGCGGCGAAACCTTGCAAGACGCGGATCCAACGATTCTCGCACGGTTGGAAGGTTTGTACGCCTCCGTCGGCAAACAGATCGAGGCCGGCGCCTTCCGGGACGCGATCCGCGAGATTTTTGAATTCGTTCACTTCGCAAATAAATACTTTGATGCCGAGCAGCCTTGGATCACAAGGACGGCGGATCCTGCAAAATGTGAGAACACCATCTTCCAGTGCGTCCAGATCATAGCAAATCTCTCCGCCCTGCTGGCTCCGTTCCTGCCCTTTTCTTCAGAAAAAATAAGCCGCTGGCTAGGCACGGACCTGACGTGGGAAATCCATGGCGTTCCCGCAGGTTATGCCTTACCAGCGACGGAAATTCTGTTCCAACGCATTGACAAGAAAGTGATCGAGGAAGAGACGGCAAAACTAAAAAGCATTTTGTAAGAATGGGTTATCTGCGATTGTCCGCATTCATTTTCATGATCTTATATTCGTGTTCCGTGACAAAAATATAGTCCTTTTGCTTGTCCGAAACAGCCCGCACAAAGAAGCCCTTTACGTCCTTGTGGATATTGTTGGTAGCGCGGATCAGAGCGTAGTGCACGCACTTTTGTTGTTCTTCCGACCAAAGGTCAACGGCACGCAGATCTCCGGCATGATACTCCGTCGAAACCACCTCCATCGGAACGATCTCAAAATCATAATAGCCCTTTTGCGGAAATACTTTTGCCAAATACCAACCGATCAGGATAAGCAGAAGGACCGAGAACGCAAATGCCGCAATCCCGGCAATCAGCCCTGCATCAACACCCAAAGCAATAGGATAATCGGAAAAGTTACCCCCCTTTTAGACCACGAAATTCAAAAAGTTAAAAAACATGTGCACTAAAATGCTCTGCCACAGGTTTTGTCTCTTGTATACGACGGCCAACACAACCGCAATTGGCATGATCTGTACTACCTTTAGCAGATAATTATTTTGCATGTGTGCCATCGAAAATAAAATGGACACTAAGACTATGGCAAATCCGACAACCTTTGGAGAGAGTTGCTTGTTTTTCCCTTGTAACACCTCCAGGAAGGTCGTCAACATTCCATGCCTAAACAAGACTTCTTCATTAATGGGAGCGATGATACAGTACATAAGCAAGGGGGCAAAAGTATCATCCCAGCTAAGAGTTATCTTCTTCCATTTAAACGCAAAGAGCGGACAATGCAATGCGATCGGCTTCACCACTTCATTGAACAGGACCGTCCAAAGGATGACGATCACCAATGCGACCACCAGCTCCTTGTGGAACAGTTTGCGTGATTTCATGCCTTGCATTCCGACGGAGTCACAAACTCTCTGCCCGTTGTATAGTACAATATAGCTAAACAGACTCCATGCGATCATGCTACCCGCAATAGCCATCTTGAACGTTTGAGGTATGACGCCAACATAGCTTCGTATCAACAGAATATACAATAGCGTGTTAAGCAAGATCAACGCCACGCAAACATCTGAGGCAAGCCCTGCTCTCTTATCGTCCGCGTGGCTTTTGCGCATCCGAAAAAATCTGTATGCTTCATATACGACAAAGAGCAATAAAACAAATGCCTCCATGCCGAAAAAAGCCATTAGTTTTATGCCAATCTGCATCATTTCTCCTACTTTGCCACAAAGTCTCTGACTGTCAACATCTTAACACCGACGATCAAACAGATCGAACCATACACAAATAGAACTGGCCACAGCAGAACCTTCGGAATCTGATCCATGAGTGGGATGGCCATAAAGGAATTTACAAAAATCAATACCAAAAACGCCGCAACGATCAAAAGAAATGCAAGAATGATTAATTTATGCGCAAATCCGCTCAATCTTATCATCAGGGAAATGCAACAGTAAAAAATATTTATCACAATGCACGCAAATATGTAGAGAAGCACCTCATTCATCGTCAACACATTGCCAGTGATCCTTCCCGCTGCAGGCAAGTAGATACCCAGGAACAGAAAGACTGACAGGATTGTGTGGATAATGCTGCTCAACAATTTGGAGAAGACATAAGTGCTAAGACTAACGCCTGTCGTCAAAACCATCTCTCCAGTCCTTTCGTTTTTATCTGAACTGATGCTGAGAACGATCTGAGGGGCACTACACATGGCAATTATATAAGGCATCATTCCTAAGATGCATAAAAACATGTACTCTGAGAGTCTGGAAACGAAACCAAACAATATGCTATAGACAATAGCAAACGAATAAGCCATGATCTTCATGAGCGTTGCGCCATAGACAAATTCCTTTTTTAGTAAGACCAAAAATCTTCTCATCCTATCGACCTCCATTGTCCAAAATACTCTGATAGGCAGAAGAAACGCTGCCTTGTCCCTTGCTTAAGAACTCTTCTTTCGCCCCAAAAAAGATCTGTTTTCCTTTGTTGATAAACAGAATGTCAGTGCAAACCCTGTCGATGACATCTGGCAGATGTGAACAGATGATCACTGTCATGCCGGCCTTTACGAAATCATTAATGTAATTCACAAGGGTCGTTGTAGTGGCGATGTCGAGACCGTCCGTCGGTTCATCCAATATCAAGAGTTTTGGCGTATGAACGATCATGGCAGCGATCTTCGCCTTCTGCAACATACCTTTGGAGAATTTTTTTAATTTCGTGTCCTTCTCTTCCGTAAGATCCATCAACTCGATCACTGACATGATGGCCTTGTCAATGTGTTTTACACCGCGCAGCTTCGCAAAAAACTCCAGATACTTGTAAAGAGTCATATTCAAATAGACTGAAGCACCCTCCGGAAGGTATCCTGACAACTCGCAGATTTTTTCCCTTGAAGTGGCAGCATCAAAACCAAGCGTTTGAATGACGCCTGGTGCGGGCGGGATCACGCCCATGAGATTGCGAATCAACGTGGTTTTCCCAGCTCCGTTCGGCCCAAGGATCCCCAAACATTTTCCCTGTCCCATTTCGAAAGAAAGATTATCCAGGGCCTTCTTTTTCCCGTAGGAATAATTCAGCCCGTTAACCTTAATGCAAGTATCCATCTGCATCTCCTCCTAACTCATTGGTATCATTTTTTCCAACATATCATAGATTGAGTTCATGGTATCATACTGAAGCTGTGTCGGTGCCATACCTGGATCACCCAGCCAAGCATTGCTTAGAATGTATGAATCTGACAGAATGTAGATGCTCCCATTGCCGCACGCAATACGATATGCGATAAGATCGATGAACTTGTCATTTGTAATGGCATCAACGATTTTCCAGGATCCATACGCATTATATGACTGCGTCAGCGTCGTAACGTTCTTCACGCTCCCGTCTTCACTCTGAAAATCGATCGGAACGCTCTGGATCATGCCGCTTTTAAGTATGTCAAAGTGCTCAAGCAACGTGTTGTCGGAATAGTCGCCCCTGTCACAGACGATTACGGTTCCGCCTTCCTTGACATAGTTCTCCAAGTTGTTCAGTTCCTTTTTCGACATGGATTCCGTTGGATTCATCACAACAAGCGCACGTGCGGAATCCCCTAAGTTTTCAGGAATCTTTGTGATCTCTCTGTTATACAATCCGAGTCTTTGGAACATAATAAAGAAATTCGAATAATTCTCTTGCTGGTTCCAACTGAAATCTCCGATAAAATTTGAAAAATAATCCCCTTTGTTTTCAGTCACGAAATAGACCATCTGCTGATCATTTAGGTTATTTAAAACCTTTTTCCCATAGTTTTGAAAATCAATTTTCCCAGAGACAAAGGAAGCGATCACAAGACATATCGGGATTGCAACGGCACCATATACTTTGAGAACAGACCGATACTTGTTTTTTTCTTCCTTATCCGAAACAAGGAGCCAGATCAAAACCTTTCGCCGACACAAATGGAAAAAATACGCCTTTGCGGGTGATAATGAAACTCACCTCCTTCTCGGTCTTCGCGATCCAACGCACGGTTAAGATGGCCAGAAACTCTCACTGTGAAATCAATTATGAGGAAAGAACCACAAAAAAACAAATGGTCCTGCACGAACTACGTGTTTTTTTTACCAACTACGTGCTCGCCAGGCCATTTGTCTGTTTTTCTTCGCAAATATTCAATTAATCCATGACAGATCATTTTTTCTCGTTTCTTCCAATCGTCACGGATTTGACAAAGCTAAAATACTTCTCCTTTACGTCATTACTGTATTTTCGGCCAATTGGCAGGCGCTTTCCGTCCATCATGACGATTTTCTCTGCCAAAACCTTTTTAACATATTGCATGTTCACCAAATAAGACTTATGGATGCGTATCATGGAAGTGCCTTGTAATTGTTCCTCGTACTGTTTCAGGCTGTCATAAGCCATAAAGTCACCTTTTCTGGCATATATGTTGACATAATGCCTTTCTGCCTGAATGTAGATGATATCGCTAAGAACGACGTCCCTTTTCCCATCCATCAAGGTAAAAATTGTGCCAACATTTTCTTCATTCTCCCGAATGGCAATGTCAATGCATTTTTTCACGCCCTCATATGTAAGAGGCTTATTTAAGAAAGCAAGCGTCTTCATGTCAATGGTATCTATCGCATATTCTGTATGACTGGAAACAAATGCGATTCTCCAGACATTGTCCTTTTCCCTTAGGGCATTGAGAACTTCGATTCCGTTCGTTTCTTCCATCTCAATGTCCAAAAAGAGCAGATACATGCGCTCCCCTTCATAGGCAAGCACTTCTTCCCCTGATGAAAACTCCACGTAATCGTGTTCATTGGGATATTCAGAAAAATACTGTTCGCAGAGTTCCTTCGCCCTGTCCCTATGCAATTGTTCATCATCGCAGATTCCAATTATGATCATGTATGTTCTACCATCTTCCAAGAGAGTTCTATATTTTCAGCTCAGTTTCCGCATATGATAATTTTACTCAATTATTCTCTAGTTGTAAAGGGAAAATGGTTTCCTGATAGCCGTTTCTAAACAAGGATTACCTGCATGCCTCCACATCCCTCGCAATCTGTGCCTTTAGGGCGTCGATGCTCTTGAACTTCTGCTCAGGACGCTGGAAATGATGCAGGAAGACCTGCACCTCCTGGCCGTAGAGGTCGCCGTCATAGTCAAGCAGGTGCGTTTCAACGCCTGCGCGCATGCGCTCATTCTTGGTTGCAGAGGGCTGGTCATCCTCTCCCGCAGGCTTTCCGTCAGTGACGGTGGGCTTCACCCGTAATTTCTATGTTATTCCATGTTTTAATTTTAGATAACCTGTCACGGCGTTTACACTGCCTAAGCTGCTTGCATGTCCATTTACTTTCCATACGCTTAATGCTGCTTCACGTTTGTTGCTTTTTTACTCACTTTACCTCCCGTGAGGGTTTCGTCGCTTCCGGCGAGGTATTCCGCGGAAGATTCTTGCTCGTTTTACCTCCTGCGCAGGCTCCGCCCCTTCAGCCGAGGCATTTGTCAAACAAAGATATCGCGACAAGCTCCGTACGTCCGTAATCACCTCGACAAACCTCGATTTAGCAAACCACCCCCCGCAATAAGAAGCACAAAAAAGGAACCGATCTCTCGGTTCCTTCAAGCGTGACCTTCGTCACGTCCTTCACTTTGTTCAAAATCGCAGAACTACTTCCGTAGTTCTGCGACAGCAGCGCTACAAGGATTCGAACCTTGAAATGACGGAGTCAGAGTCCGTTGCCTTACCGTTTGGCGATAGCGCTATAAGTATTCATCAAGTAGTCGTTCGAACGGCTACTTGATGAATTATACACTAGTTGTTTTGAAAATGCAAGCCCTAATTTAAAGATTTTTTCTATCCGGACCAGACTATACCTCGAAGATCAGGTCGCCGTAAGTAGGCATGGGCCATACGGACTTGTCGACAAGCATTTCGAGCGCGTCCACGGGAGCGCGAAGGGCTGCCATGGCAACAAATACTTGATCCTTGTAGTAGAAGGCTTTTTCCTTCTCGTTTGCAACGTTCGCTGCCTCTGCCACCTTTTTCTCGAGCGTGCGCTCAGCTTCCCTTGCTTCGGCAAGAAGATCAGAAACCTCCTTCAGCATCTCGATCTGAACGGTCGCGTCGGTCACGCCCGCTGCCTTCACGCTTGTCACGGCATCCGCCAGAGTCTTCACGTATCCGTTTACGGCAGGAAGGATCTGCTTCTTCGCCATGTCGATCATGGTCAGGGCCTCAATGTTGATGGTCTTCGTATAGGTTTCATACAGAATCTCCTCACGGGATTCCAGCTCCGTGCGGTTAAAGATTCCAAACTTCTCAAACAGGGCGATGGACTTCTCCGTAGTCAGCGCACAGGATGCCTCCACCATGGATTTGATGTTGGGAAGGCCGCGTCTTTCCGCCTCCTTCACCCATGCTTCGGAATAACCGTCACCGTTGAAGATGATGCGCTGATGCTCAGTCATGTATTCCTTGATGAGATCATGAACGGCAATGTCAAAGTCCTCTGCCTTTTCCAGGCGGTCAGCCGCGTCGCAGAAGGCTTCTGCCACGATGGCATTCAATACGACGTTGGCATCCGCAACGGAATCAGAGCTTCCCACGCTACGGAATTCGAATTTATTACCGGTAAATGCAAAGGGTGAGGTACGGTTTCTGTCGGTGGCGTCGCGGTCCATGTTGGGAAGCGTTGAAACGCCGGTCTCCAGCTTACCGCCCTGCAGTGCCCTTGCGGCAACGCCAGTCTCCACAAGCTGCTGTACCACGTCCTCCAGCTGTTCGCCGAGGAACATGGAAATGATGGCGGGCGGTGCCTCGTTGGCACCAAGTCTGTGATCGTTTCCTACGTCGGCAGCACTTTGACGCAACAGGTCAGCATGGGTGTCAACTGCCTTCATGATGCAGGCGAGTACCAACAGGAACTGGATGTTCTCGTTCGGAGTGTCGCCGGGATCGAGCATGTTCACGCCGTTATCCGTGGTCAGGGACCAGTTATTATGCTTACCGGAACCGTTCACGCCTGCGAAAGGCTTCTCGTGAAGCAGACAGTTCAAACCGTGACGAACGGCAACCTTCTTCATGGTCTCCATGATGATCTGGTTGTGATCCACGGCAATGTTTGCGGTCTCATAGATGGGTGCAAGCTCATGCTGTGCAGGCGCAACCTCATTGTGCTGCGTCTTGGCCGTAACGCCAAGCTTCCAGAGCTCAACGTTGAGGTCCTTCATAAAGGCGCCGATGCGCTCGCGGATCGTTCCAAAGTAATGATCCTCAAGCTCCTGGCCCTTGGGTGCGGGTGCACCAAAAAGCGTGCGGCCTGCAAAGATCAGGTCTTCGCGCTGCATATATTTTTCATGATCCACCAGGAAGTATTCCTGCTCAGGCCCCACGCTGGGCGTAACCTTGGTGGCTTCGGTATTTCCAAAGAGTCTTACGATTCTGATGGCCTGCTGGCTGATCGCTTCCATGGAACGCAGAAGCGGCGTCTTCTTGTCCAGCGCCTCTCCCTTATAGGAGCAGAAAGCCGTGGGAATGCAAAGGATGATGCCGGCCGCACTGTCCTTTAAGAATGCAGGGGACGTAATGTCCCAAGTGGTGTAGCCTCTCGCCTCGAACGTGGAACGAAGTCCGCCGGAGGGGAAGGAGGATGCATCCGGTTCGCCCTTGATCAGCTCTTTTCCGGAAAACTCCAGAAGCATTTTTCCATCCGCGTCGGGATGGGTCACAAATGCGTCATGCTTTTCCGCCGTGATGCCGGTGAGTGGCTGGAACCAGTGTGTGTAATGGGTTGCCCCATTCTCTACGGCCCAATCCTTCATGGCCTTTGCCACGACGTCAGCCGTTGCAAGCGACAACTCGCCGCCCTGTTCCATAACTCTGCGCACTTCCTTGTACACGTTCTTAGGAAGCCGCTCTCTCATCTTGGTCAGGGTAAAGACTTTACTGCCAAAGATCTCGTCGACTTTCAAAATCTCGCTCATTCCCATCATTCCTTTCAAAAACCTTAATCAACATGCGATTATTTTATACTTGTTTTATCATTTGGTCAATCCAATTTTTTCTGCACGTAGGGAATCCGCTTCTAAATCAGAAAAACTCTCTTGTCATCGCATGAAAAATCCTTCGCCCGCCACCAGGCGCACAAAGAAATAGAATCCGCACCAAAGATGCCAGCCATAAACGCAGACGCAGGCCACCTTTACCAAAAGCCATCCCTTCGTCTGCTTCATTTGCATGCATTTCACGCTGCACAGCGCAAAGAGCAAAAACAGGCAAAAGCCATAGCCCCAAAGGAAATTGCCGTCCACGGACCTGCTGCCGTTCTCCACGAGGCAAAGGGCTTCCAGGAATCCAAGGGCCGTCATGCCAATAATAAACTGGTACTGCCGCTCCTTCCAATCCCACAGGACCGTCGCCGCCACCACCAGAATGCAAAACAGCGCGGAACAGAGTACGGCAAGCTTGGGGATCGCCGCATGTAAGGAGAAGGAATACCAAGGCTGGAAACCAATGCCGTTCCCCGTATCCTCCCCAAAGAGCACGGCATTCTGCCACAGGATCACCAGACCGCTGGGAAGAAGGGCCGCGCCAAAGATCAGAATCTTCGAAAACGGAACCTTGCGGAAAAGATCCACGAGTAAATAAATGCCCATGATGGGCGAAAATGCCACGAGAAAGCTGGGCTTGATGCCGGTACAAAGAACGTTCAAGAGCATGAACGTGACCCATTCCTTGACGGAAAGGCCTTTATCATAGTGATCAGCCAGCTTGAAATAATACCAGATCGTGATCACTGCCACGAGCTTCATGCAAAGGTACGTCGAGTTGTGCCACACGTTGGGCGACTGATAACTGACGTAGCGGAATTCACCCACAAAGGAAAGATACGCGGGCATCACCAGGTTTAAGCTCAGCGCCAATCCAAGCGTCTGCCAGGTCTTCTCCTTTTCTTTTGCAAAAAGGCAAACCAGATTCTCCGTCGCGTAGACGGTCAGGGTGCTGACCACCGCCAAAAAGAGTGCAATGCCGACGGTGCTTCCGCCGCAGATCCAGCTTAAGATCTGGTAGGCATAGGCCGTAAAGCTGTAATACCAATGATCTTCCAGCACCATGCTGATATGGAGCGGCAGATCCGACTGATAGGGAATGTTGCCCTCCACGGTCAGGTCCGCAATGGACTGGTGATAATACAGCCAAAGGCATGCCGCGCCGTAGATCGCAACGATCGCATGCGCAAGCCACCGAAACGTTATGCTGTTGTTCCTGCTGCCTTCACGGTTCATAAGCTACGTTTTCCTTTTATTTCTTCCGGCCCAGGCATAGCTGCCCGTTCTCGGTTATCTTACGTTTGCCGGCCTTTTAGGTACTAGTTGGCGTCCTGCCGAAGCACGTCGCCCTCTTCCACGTCCACCCTCTGGAAGGAGACGTCGTCCACTAACCATACCCAAAGCTTTTGCTTTGCATGAGGTGCGCTTTCCATGGATTCCAATTCCTCATTGTAGATGGCGCCCACCAGTACGGAAAGGTCGCGTCCGTCACGCTTCATGATCTCAATGCGGTCCCCCACGCAGAACTTGTTGCGCTGGGTAATCTGAATCAACTCCAAAAATCCCATGAGGCGCTGCCTCTTGGAGTCCTCCTCGGCCGGTTCGCCTGCGTCCATCGCCTCTTCAGACATTGCATCCTCCGTCGGCGCCCCCATCCACGTCAGCTTCTCTTCTTTCATCTGCGCCTGGATCCAAGGGAGGTTCTCTCCCTTTTCATAATCCTCCGTGAAGTCGCTCAGAATCAGCATTGCCCCTTCCACGATCCCAAGATAGATGGATTCGCTGACGTAGGTACTGTTGTCATAAATCTGATTTTCCGCACTGGGCTTTCCAAAGTAAAAGCCCGTGGAATACTGGCGGTAGGTACATTTCGCAATCTCGGCGCGGTACCAGTCCAGATTCTTTTGATAAACCTCCTCGCCAAGGAAATAGTCGTCGATGGCCTTTCGATAGGTCCTTGTCACGGACGCCACGTAAAGCGCCGTCTTCATGCGTCCCTCGATCTTAAAGCTGTCGATCCCGGCCGCAATCATCTCCGGCACGTGCTCGATCATGCAAAGATCCTTGGAATTAAAGAGGAACGTGCCCCTTTCGTTTTCAAACACGGGAAGATATTCCCCGGGCCGGCTTTCCTCCATCACCGCATATTTCCAGCGGCAGGGGTGCGTGCAGTTCCCCTGGTTGGCATCCCTTCTCGTGAAATAATTGCTAAGAAGGCATCTTCCGGAATAGGAAATGCACATGGAACCGTGAATAAAGCTCTCGATCTCCATCTCCTCCGGAATGCGGTCGCGGATCTCGCGGATCTCCCGGAGCGAGAGCTCCCTCGCGCTCACCACGCGCTTTGCGCCAAGCTTCCACCAGAAAAGATAGGTCTCGTAATTTGTGTTGTTGGCCTGCGTCGACACGTGGATCTCACACTCCGGCCAAACCTCCCGCGCGATCATAAACATGCCGGGATCCGAAATGATCAAGGCGTCCGGCTGTGCCGCAACTTCTGCCACTTGGACTTCAGTTGCCGTGTCTTCTGCGTCTGCCTCATGACCTTCAGCCGCCGTATCATCTGCGTCTGCCTCATGACCTTCAGCTACCGTGTCTTCTGCGTCTGCCTCATGGCCTTCGGCTGCCGAATCTTTCGGAGTATACCTCATATCTCGCAGTGCTGCAAAATATTCCCGTGCTTCCTCCAAGTCCTCATTATGTGCCAAAACGTTTGCCGTCACGTAGACCTTCACGCCATGCTCATGCGCGAACGCGATTCCCTCCGCCATGTCTTCCATGGAAAAGTTCTTCGCCTTCGCCCGGAGGCTGAAAACCTCCCCTCCGACGTAGACCGCGTCCGCCCCGTACAGTACGGCCGTCTTTAACACTTCAAGACTGCTCGCCGGTATCAGCAATTCTGGTTTTTTCCCATTTCTCACTATCATCCGTAATCCTTCTTCTCTCCGAAGTTAATCAGGTTCTCCCTGCCAGGCGTCAGCAAAAATCAACGTCGTTGAAATCGATGCTGTCATATTCTTCCGTATCACCGCAAGCATCGATCTCTACGTAGAAGGTGTCGTCAAACGTAACGATCTCACCCGTACACGTTGCAGTACTGTCGCCAATAAGTTCGTCGCATGCCTCGCTATATTCATCTTCATCCGCATAATCACTGAGAGCAATGATCTTCGTAACCGTGCAAGGCACGTACTCTCTCTCATCCACGATCTGCGCGGCGTTGGCTCCGACCTCCGCCTTTTCGATCCAAAGGATCCAATCATCGTATTCAGAAGCAATGCCACCAATAATTTCTTTCGTATTCATGTTTAAGGTTCCTCCTTTTGTTTATGATAAAGTCTCTTGGACTTTAGTCAAGCTTGGTTGTCAGGGTGATGCCGTCGCCCACGGGCAGGATCACGGTCTCTAGTCCCGGCGCGTGCTTGAGTTCATAAAGGTACTCCCGCATTCTCGCGTGGGTCGTGCGCTTGCGGCGTTCCAGCGCAAAGCGCGATTCGATGACATCGCCGTCCTGCAGCACATTATCGGAAAGGAGCAGCCCGCTTGGTGCCAAAAGCCGCAGAACGTCCGGCAGAAAGGCCAGGTACTGTCCCTTTGCCGCGTCCATAAAAATCAGGTCATAGGGCCCCTCAAGGTCCTTTAGGATCTCCGCCGCATCCCCCTCCAACAGGGTGATCTGCCCTTCCTTCCCGAATTTGCGGAAATTTTCCTTCGCGATGGGAATCCGCTTTTCATATTTCTCGATGGTCGTGATCTTGCAATCCTCAGGCGCGTATTCGCTCATTAAAATTGCAGAAAAGCCGATGGCCGTCCCGACTTCCAGGATGCTCTTCGGCTTTACGTATTTCAGTAAAAATCTAAAAAAGCTCTGTAACGGCTTTCTGATGATCGGTACGTCACCCGCGATCGCCTCTTTTTCCAGTTCATCTAAGTAGGGAGGATTCCCCGGATCCATGGAATCTATAAACGTTGCCATTCTGGGATCGATGATCATTCGTCTCCCTCCTCATGACCGGCCATGACCGCAAACATGTCCTCCGCCGTCATGGTGGAACGGAGCACGTAAGTTCCGGGCTTTATTTCCTTTCGGTACTCCGAACAATAATATTGGAGAAAAAACAGCCATTTGTCCCGGATCAGCCCCTTCGCCTCCAAAAGCTCGCCCAGGGAACGGGGGGATACCTCCTCACCAATGGTGATGGTGATGCTCTTACCGTCTTCGACTTCAATGTCCGTGACCGGCTGCTCCTTGAACACCCGCTGGCCATACTCATTAAACTTGGCGGCATATTTATTGATAAATAAAAGTGCCACTGCCACCATGCCGGCAAGGATCAAAAAACGAAGCATGCCGAACAAAATATTGTCTCTTTTCATAAAACCTTACTCCTTAATGCCTTTCGTGCCTTATTCGAAGTCAATTCGCCCAACCAGGCGGTTTTCCACGTCCTGTACCATGCGGCAAAACGCCAGCTCTGCCGCCAGAAAATCGGAAACCAGGGGATCATCCCGGAATGTCTGATATTCCCTCTGAAATTGCTCCATTTTGTCAAAAGCATAGTCCGGACTCTGCTGTAATTCATAATTGCGCATGCGGAACTCATCGATCTGACGCTTTAGGTCAGGATACTGTTTCACTTGATCCAGCTTGCTTTTGTATTCTTGATAAATGTCTGAGTTTAGCAAAGCGTCTGCCAGGGCCTCCGCCGCTTCCTCTACCTGATTCATTGCCTAAACCTCCATAATGATCGGCAGGATCATGGGTCTTCTCTTCGTTTTCTTCCAGACAAAATCTGAAAGCACGTCCTTGGTGGTGCTCTTAAGCTTACCCCAATCCGTAATGCCGCGATCCAGGCAGGCCTGTACCGCTTCATCCACGATCAGCCGGGCTTCTTCGATCAGTTCGTCGGACTCACGCACGTAGACAAAGCCGCGGGAAACAATATCCGGACCAGAGAGTAAAAGGCCCGTCTCCCTCTCGAGACTCATGACTACGATCATGATGCCCTCCTCAGACAGGTGCTGGCGATCCCGGAGCACGACGTTGCCCACGTCTCCCACGCCGAGTCCGTCTACCAAAATGCCGCCGGTGACTACCTTGTCCGTCACCTGAGCACCCTCGTCGTTCAATTCCATCACGTCCCCGGAGGACAGGATAAAGATGTTCTCCTTGGGAATGCCAAGGCTCTCGGCGATCCTCGCCTGGGCCTTCAAATGCTTGTATTCACCGTGTACCGGAATGGCATACTTCGGCTGTACCAGAGTGTAGATCAGCTTGATCTCCTCCTGGCAGGCATGTCCGGATACGTGCACGTCCTGGAAGATCACGTCCGCGCCCTTGCGGAGCAGCTCATTAATGATCTTCGTCACGGATTTCTCATTTCCCGGGATCGGGGAAGAAGAAAAGATGACCGTGTCCCCAGGGCCAATGGTGATCTTGCGGTGCATGCCGCTGGCCATGCGGGACAGTGCCGCCATGCTTTCACCCTGACTGCCCGTGGTGATGATGACCTGCTTTTCCGCAGGCACGTTCTTCAATGCGTCCAGGTCCACCAGCGTATTTTCCGGAATGGTGATGCATCCCAGCTCGATGGCGGTCTCAATGGTGTTTGTCATGCTGCGGCCTTCCACCGCAACCTTTCTGCCGCACTTATACGCGGAATTAATGATCTGCTGCACGCGATCCACGTTGGACGCAAACGTCGCAACGAAAATACGCGTGTTCTTGTGCTCCTCAAACAGCGTGTCGAAGGTTTTTCCCACGGTCTTCTCCGAGGGAGTAAAGCCCGGGCGCTCCGCGTTAGTGGAGTCGCACATCAGGGCGAGCACGCCCTTCCTGCCGATCTCCGCAAAGCGCTGCAGGTCAATGGCATCACCGTAAACCGGCGTAAAGTCCACCTTAAAGTCGCCCGTGTGCACCACGACGCCCGCCGGCGAATAGATGGCCAGCGCAGCCGCGTCAACAATGCTGTGATTTGTCTTGATAAACTCCACGCGGAAGCTCCCAAGATTCACGGACTGTCCAAATTTTACGACCTTCCGCTTCGTTCCCTTCATCAGGCCGTGCTCCTCAAGCTTGTGCTCGATCAGACCCATGGTAAGACGCGTCGCGTAGACCGGAATGTTTAAGTCCTTCAAAATATAGGGCAGCGCGCCGATGTGATCCTCGTGTCCGTGGGTGATCACAAAGCCCTTTACCCTCTCCTTGTTCTCCTTCAGGTAAGTCACGTCGGGGATCACCAGGTCAATGCCCAGCATGTCGTCCGCCGGAAAAGCCAGCCCGCAATCCACGACAATAATACTGTCTTCATATTCGAAGGCAGTAATGTTCATGCCAATCTGCTCCAAGCCGCCCAAAGGTATGATCTTCAGCCTGGGGCCAGTTATATTCTCTTTTTTCTTTCTCAAGTTAATTCCTCCAAATCAATTCCAAACAATCGAAAACGCATCCCACGGCTTCTTCGCGTGGATGCGCGTCCGATCACGATTCTAAATCCACGTCGTCCAGCATGTTCTCAAACACGCCGGCCACGGCGGCCATCTCATCGTCGTCTTCCACGAAGACGTACCTGCCTTCCGCCTCGCCATCCTCGGACAGATCCTTCATGATCCATGCTTCCCCGTCCCCATCTTCAACGTCCGTCACGAGAATGTAGTTGCTCCCCCCAATGCGGGTCTGCTCCAATACGTAAAATTCTACCGGTTCCTCTCCCTCGGGAGTAAATAAAATCTTTTCCATGCGTTTACCTCCAAGGCTTGTCACCTTGCTTTATTTCTCCTGCGCGCCCTCTGCCTTCGCCTGATTTGCCAGATAATCCAAATATCCCTGCAAGATAAAGGTCGCAGCTATCTTGTCCACGTATTCCTTGCGGTGCTCCCTGCGGATCCCCGCCTCCATCATGGCCCGGTCGGCAGCAACGGTCGTCAGTCTCTCGTCCCAAAAGATCACGGGCAGTCCCGTGCGCCGCTCCAGCTTTTCCTTGAACTCCTCCGTGAGTTCCACCCTCACGCCTTCCGTACCGTTCATGTGCTTGGGCTGTCCCAGCACGATCCTGTCAACTTCGTATTCCTGAATAAGCTCTTCGATCCTGGCAAGGGTCTGGCGTAGCTTATTTTCCTCCTTGCGGCGGACGATCTCGATCCCTTGGGCGGTAATCAACAGGGCGTCACTGATGGCTACTCCCACCGTCTTTGATCCAAAATCCAATCCCATGATCCGCATGGCAGTCCTCCTAATTAAATCGCTGCGCGATAGCTAGCTTCGTTCACTTTTTTATTGTTCCAGTTTGTTGTCGATGTAAAAGCGCAACATCTCCTCCACCAGTTCATCCCGCTCAACCTTCATGATCAGGCTTCTCGCGTTTTTATGGCTGGTGATGTAGGTAGGATCGCCGCTCATAATGTATCCAACAATCTGATTGACGGGATTGTACCCCTTCTCCCGCAACGCTTCGTAAACGGCAGACAGCACGATCTGTGCCCCCGTCTCCTGCTCCGTTTCCACGGTAAAATATTGAGTATTTGATAAATCATCCATAATAACCCTCGCTTTCCACGTGCACTCCCGTTTCCTGCACGTTCCGCGCATCCCCAAATGACGCCATTATTCCATTTTAGGTACTAATTATGAACATTTTAATCCATTTTTCAGAAAATTTCAATACCCGCGAAGGGATTGCCTCCAAATGTTTACGACAGTTTTCCGTATTTTTCGCGGTAATTATCGATGCAGTGCTCGATCACCTTCACTGCTTCCGCGGCATCCATGATGTCATCCACCTTCGTTTCCTTGCCTTCCAGATTCTTGTAAACGGTAAAAAAGTGCTGGATTTCATCGAACACGTGCTTCGGCAGTTCCGAAACGTCATGATAAGTATTGTAGGTCGGGTCACCGAATGGCACCGCGATGATCTTCTCGTCGCCCATCCCGCAGTCCAACATTTTCATAACGCCAATGGGATAGCAGCGGACCAAGGTCATGGGCTGAATGGGCTGGGTGCAGAGCACCAGCACGTCCAGCGGGTCATGATCGTCGCCGAGGGTCTTGGGGATGAAACCATAATTCGCGGGATAGTGGGTCGCCGTGTAGAGAACGCGGTCCAGGCAAAGAACGCCCGTCTCCTTGTCCAGCTCGTATTTCATGTTGCTTCCCTTACTGATTTCAATCACCGACATAAAATCCATGGTCTGGATTCTCTTCTCATCAATGTCATGCCAAACGTTCATGCGTTTTCCTCCTTCGCAAATCCCTACAATACTCCCAGCCAGTCCAGCGCCTTCCATATGCCGTCTTCCATGACGTCCGCCGTCACGTGGTCCGCCATGGAAAGTACCGCCTGCGAGGACTCTCCCATGGCAATGGCGATCCCCGCGTGTTCCAGCATGGGCAGGTCATTATTGCTGTCCCCAATGGCCACCGTATCCGCCAGCGTTATCTTTTTCGGATATTTCCCCAAATTGTTTAAGTGTTCCACCAAAAAGTCCATGCAGGTCGCCTTGGAATATCCCTTGGGGACGATCTCAAAATACCCGTGCTCCCGGTCGATCAGATCCAGCAGGTCACCCTGCTCCGCCATAAAATCCCTAACGCTCCGGGGATCGTCCGCAAAGCAATAAAATTTGTCAAACTTCCCCGGCGCCTCGCGGTAGCTCGCCCAGCTTCTGTCCGAATAATGATCCTTTACGTACTTGAGGAAGGTCTCCGTGTGCATCTTGTCCAGATCATTGTGATAATTGTTGTCCTCGCCCTCCAGGATCGCGTCGATCTTATGCTTTTCCAGGCAGCGGATCACGCTCTCTCCCTCTGACTTGGAAAGGGTCTTGTGCATAAGCTCCTTTCCGTGAAAGAAGATCTGCGTGCCGCACCCGCATAAATAGCCGTCAAAGGGGGCCAGCTTCGGGAGCCAGTCCAACACGAGACTTGCGGTGCGTCCCGTGTTGACAAGGCACAGATGCCCGTTTCCCCTCGCCTTCCGGATCGCCCGTGCGGCAGACTCCGGCATGTCCCGCCAGTTGCTGATCAGCGTTCCGTCAATGTCAAAAAAGATCAGTTTCACGTCCAAGTAAAATGTCCTCCGTAAGAAATTCCAGTAATTCGAGTCTCAAGATCTCTCCCGCCCGCGCTTTTTTTCCGACAGTTTCGGGCGCGTCAGTCCCTGCGCCGGGTCGTACCTTTGCTCCGTCGCCCGGCAGCGGAAGCGCCACGCGGACATAGTCCGTCGTGTGTCCCAATAAATAGTTCTTTCCCCCAATTACCTTCTCTTCTTCCATGAGAACTTCCACAACCTGCCCCAGCTTTCGGCTACGAAACTCCATGGACTGCTTTCTTTCCAGCTCCAAAAGCTCGTCGCTTCTCTGCGCCTTCACGGGTTCCGGCACCTGGCCGTCCATCACGGCCGCCCGGGTTCCCTTGCGCTTGGAATACTTGAACACGTGCATCTCATAAAAGCCAACCTTTTCCAAAAAGGCTTTCGTCTCTGCAAATTCTTCCTCCGTCTCTCCGGGGAAGCCCGCGATCACGTCCGTCGTAATGGCGGGAATCCTTGGCGCGTAAGCATTTCGCAGGGCCTCCACGCTCTCAAAATACTGCTGTGCGGTATAATGCCTGTTCATGCGCTTTAAGGTCGCGTCGCATCCGCTCTGGAGCGAGAGATGAAAATGCGGGCAAACCTTCGGAAGTGCCGCAAGACGCTTTGCCGTCTCCGGCGTCACGATCCTGGGTTCCAAAGAGCTGATGCGGATCCTTTGCAATCCTGGGATCTTGTGGATCTCCTCGATCAGGTCAAAGAGCCTCGTCACGCCGCGATAATCCATGGCGCCGTTTTCCTTTTCTCCGCCCGCGGATTTACCGCCCGCGTCAGGAGACGTCCCTTGTGAGAGTTTCGCGATTCCACCGTTCTTCGCGGAATCGGCACCTTTGGCGTTCCCATCAGCCTTCTCAAAGTCAATTCCGTAGGAGCTTACGTGAATGCCCGTGAGAACGATCTCCAGATATCCCGCGTCCACGATCCCCCGGATTTCCTTTAGAATATCCTCCTGTTTTCTGCTCCGGACGCGTCCCCTTGCCAGCGGGATCGCGCAATAAGAGCAAAACTGATTACAGCCGTCCTGAATCTTGATATAGGCACGGGTGTGCTCCGCCGTGGTCTTTAATTGCATTTCCTCATATTCTTTTTCATGCGCAATGTCAAGAACCGTCATGCCTCCGAGAGTCTTGTCCGGCGCGCCGCCGCAAATTTCGCCGCCTTCGGCTACGTTGTCGGTTTTACCAACCCATCCCCCGTCAGCCGCTTCGCCAGTTTTACAAAACCCTTCCCCGTCAGCCGCTTCGTGGTTTTTCTCCCGCTCCGCGAGATACTGCTCCAGGATCTCCGCGATGTCCTTCTTGCGGTTGTTTCCGATGGCAAGGTCGATCGCCGGGTCCTTCACCGCGCCCGCAAGGTCCGTCTGCACGTAACAGCCCACCGCCACCACGACCGCATCCGGGTTCTTTTGCTTTGCCCGGTGCAGCATCTGGCGGCTCTTTCTGTCCGCAATGTTTGTCACCGTGCACGTGTTGATCACGTAAACGTCGGCTTTTTTGTCAAAAGGGACAATTTCGTACCCTTTCTCACGCATGATTTGTTGCATGACGTCCAACTCATAGGAGTTGACCTTGCATCCCAAGTTGTGAAATGCTATGGTTTTCATCTTTTTCTCCGTTATTTTTCTGCTATAATTCCCCGTTTTTTTCCCTTGACTTTTCATGAAGCACCAATTATGATGTAGGCAGAAGGTATGACACAGACAAGGAGGTAACATTCATGAAAACTGTTCAAATTTCTTTAAACTCGATCGACAAGGTAAAATCTTTCGTAAACGACATCACGAAGTTCGATTACGATTTCGATCTGGTATCCGGAAGATACGTGATCGATGCCAAGTCCATCATGGGGATCTTCAGCCTGGATCTTTCCAAGCCCATCGACCTGAACATCCATACCGAGGATGGTGCTGAAGAAGTTCTGAAGGTTCTGAAGAACTACGAGGTTTAATCCTCAATGCATCCTTGAATCGCCAGGCGGTCCAAGGCTTCACAAAAAGAAAACGCACGCCCTCCGGAGCAAATGCTTCGGAGGGTGTTTTTTTCAAATAGGCTCTGAGCTTATTCCACAATGATCAATTCTTCCGTTTCCAGCGCTTTCTTTACCAGCTCGTCCATTTTTTCCCCAAGCTTTTCCTCATGTCTGCGAATGTATTTGGGATTGGGCTTTGTGACGGGATGCTTTGCCACAAAGATGGTACAACAATCCTCAAAGGGTTGGATGGAGGTTTCATAGGTACCGATCTTCTCCGATACGTCAACAATGTCCTGTTTGTCAAAGCCGATGAGCGGCCGGTAAACGGGAAGCTCGCACACCTCATTGATAACGGCCATGGAGGCAAGCGTCTGGGAAGCCACCTGTCCAATGCTCTCGCCGGTGACCAGTCCAAGACATTCCGTGTCCAAGGCAAGCTTCTCCGCAAGCCGCATCATGTAACGCTTCATAATGATGGTCAGCTCCTCGTGCGGACACGTTTCATAGATATGGAGTTGTACGTCCGTAAAGTTGATCACGTGAAGGTAGATGGGTCCCGCATATTTTGCAACGATCCTGGCGAGATCCACTACCTTTTGCTTCGCGCGCTCGCTGGTATATGGCGGTGCATGGAAATAAACCGCGTCAATCTTGACGCCACGCTTTGCGATCATGTAACCGGCCACGGGAGAATCAATGCCGCCGGAAAGAAGGAGCATGGCCTTTCCGCCAGTCCCCACGGGCATGCCGCCGGGTCCGGGAATGATCTCGGAATAAATATAGATTTTCTCGCGGATCTCCACGTTCAGCATAATGTCCGGCTCGTGAACGTCCACGGACATCTCCGGATACGCATTCAAAAGCACTTCGCCGAGGTCCGCGTTGATTTCCATGGATTCCTTGGGATAATCCTTGCGCGCGCGGCGGGCATTCACCTTAAAGGTCTTATTCTTGTCGGGATACACCTTGTCGACGTATTCCACAATGCGCTCGGCCAGCTTGTCAAAGCCCTCGTCCTCCGCGTAAACCACGGGACAGATGCCTGAGATTCCAAAGACCTGCCGAAGGCACGCCACCGTCTCGTCAAAATCAAATTCGCCTTCCGCCTCCACAAAGATCCTTCCCTGGGTCTTGTGTACGAAAAACTTTCCTTCACAGCGCTTCAGGGCCACCTTGATCTGATGCACCAGTGCATCCTCAAAGAGATGCCTGTTCTTTCCCTTAACGCCAATTTCCGCGTACTTAATCAAAAATGCCTTAAACATGTTTACTCCTTTTCCGGCACGCTTTCCGCGTGCTTTCTCCTGCCACGTTTCTTTCATGCCGCCCTCCGGCACTTGCACGGCGGCGATCTTGCCTCTCATCTTCCGGCCGCAGCCGTCCTGCATCCGGGCGTTAACGCTTGCGGGTATACATTCTCAGCATCGGAACAATTTCCCTCAGCACCGATAAAGTATACTCCAACTCCTGCTGATTCGTAAAGACCGAAAAACTGAACCGGATGGTAGATCCGAGCAGCTCCTGTGAAATTCCCATGGCCTTTAGCGTGGCGGAGGGCTGGGGCTTCCTTGCGGAGCAGGCGCTGCCCGCCGATACGAAAATCCCTCGTTCCTCCAATGCATGAAGCAATACTTCGCTCCGGACTCCCTTGAAGGAAACGCTGACCACGTGGGGTGCCGTGCCCTCACCGTGGGGATTCCCGGGAAGAAGGCCATTGACGCGCGTTCCGTCCATCTGCTGAATGCCGTCGATAAAGAAGCTCTTGCATTCCTCTAATTTTCTGACGTCCTCGTCATAATTTTCGTATAGTTTCTTCGCCGCCATGGCCATTCCGGCAATGCCAGGCACGTTTTCGGTTCCGGAGCGGAGGTTCCCCTGCTGTCCGCCGCCAAACAAAATGGGGCGGACCCGAACCTTTTCATCAACGTAAAGAAGTCCTACTCCTTTGGGCCCGTGGATCTTATGGCCGCTCACGCTGAGAAGGTCAATATTCATCTTCTTGGGATAAATCTTTGCCTTGCCAAAGCCCTGCACCGCGTCCACATGGAATAAGGTATTCGGATTCATACGCTTGATCAGTGTCCCCGCCTCGGCAATGGGCTGCTGCGCGCCCACTTCGTTGTTGGTGTGCATGATGGATACCAAAATCGTGTCCTGCCGCATGCTGCGCTGCAAATCCTCCAGGCGGATGCGTCCGTTAGCATCCACGGGAAGGTACGTCACCTGAAATCCCTGCTCTTCCAGATAATGCATGGTCTGCAGGATCGCGGGATGCTCGATCTGTGTCGTGATGAGGTGCCGTCCCCGTCGCTGATAGGCTGAAGCCACGCCCCGAAGCGCCAGATTGTCAGATTCCGTGCCGCCGGAGGTAAATAAGAGCTCCTTCTCATTTACCTTTAAGATTTTCGCCAGGGTTTCCTTTGCTCCGCGAAGGATCTGCTCCGCCTCCATTCCTTTCAAGTGCAGGCTGGAGGGATTGCCATATTGCTGACACATGATCTGCGTCATATAAGCCGCAACCTCAGGGAAAACCTGAGTGGTTGCGGAATTGTCCAAATAAACTTCCATGGGACCTCCTAAATACTTTCCTATACTATCATATTCCCAAAGCCCAGCCGCGTTCCACCGTCCTTAGGCTTCCAACCGGTAGCCAAGCCATGCGAGGATGGCAAGGGGGGCCGTCTCAGTGCGGAGAATGCGTCGTCCAAGGGTGATGGGCTCGATACCTGCCTCCTGGGCCGCCTGGATTTCGGCTTCATCGAATCCTCCCTCCGGGCCAATGAAAATGGCGATCGACTGGCCTGGGCGTATGCCCTCGATGAGTGAACGAGTCTTCTCCATCCCCTCCGCAAGCTCATAGGGAATGAGCTTCATGTCCGCGTCCTTTGCAAGCTCCAATGCTTTCTTGAAGCTCACGGGTTCCTTCACTTCCGGGATGATGCCGCGCTTGCTCTGCTTTGCGGCGGCCTCGGAGATCTGCTGCCATCGGGCCGTCTTGGTCTTCGCCTTCTTCTCATCAAGCTTTACCACGGAGCGCTTTGTCTCCACCGGGATCACTTGATAAACGCCAAGTTCCACGGACTTTTGGATGATGAGCTCAAGCTTGTCCGCTTTCGGAAGTCCTTGAAACAAGTAAATCTTGGAGGGAAGCTCCACGCCGTCCTCCTTGATGAAGCGAAGCTCGCACTCGACTGCGGCGTCATGAAACTTACGGATGGCGCAGCGGTACTCCTTCCCATCCTGTCCATTGCTCACGGCAAGCTCCTCTCCCACTTTCATCCGCAGCACGTTCTTGATATGATTTACGTCCGCGCCCGTGATTGTCACGGTTTTATTCATGACGTCAATTTGCGCTTGATCCACAAAAAACTGATACATTTCGATTCCTCTTTAGGATGCCTTACCCGCAACTCTTTCCATTCTACGTGAGAAAGGTTAATTTACGTGCAGGCTTTTGCTCCATGGTCTTTTCTATCATATTGTATAAAAGCAGCGTGGTGTTCTCATTCTCTCCATCCAAAATCTTCTGCAGATACACCATGCACGGGTTCACCCAGTTTTCATCCGGGGATACGACACAAAATACTGCGTCTTCAGCCGTACTTCCTACTCCCTTCCACTTCCAGCCGTAGCCAGTTACGAGGGCATGTCCATAAAGGCATCC